>Ga0136554_1000022_pt1 | contig 71326 bp, 59 predicted proteins | sample AntRauTorckE5431_FD_104637 | JGI IMG/M metagenome (GOLD analysis project Ga0136554, IMG submission 104637) | Saline lake microbial communities from Rauer Islands, Antarctica - Metagenome Torckler E5 #431 | ecosystem: Environmental > Aquatic > Non-marine Saline and Alkaline > Saline | place...
AATATGATGAGAAGAAGAGGTGTCATTGCCGTTATGTCTGCTAATAATGCATCATATGACATGGACAATTTAGAACCGACTGGAGGGGATGGAGTTCTTAAACTAACCCCAGATGAACTTCGAAACCATTTCTTAAAGAACAAAATAGAACTTGGCGAATGCACAGTCTCGATATACGGTGATTGGGAAGGCAGACAGCTAAATGTCAAACATAAATTAAACTCTCTTGAATTTAATCCTAAAAAGAGAACTTTAACCTTATCATTCTCAGATAAATGCTCACTAAAAATAAGAAATCCAAGATTGATTTTTTTATCAAGTTCTTATTTGAAAATTACAGAAGCAACGGAAGTATTATGGCAAATTCCAAATGATTTTAATGCTCATTATCAATTCAGTTACTTGAATACAGGAAAAAAAGTAAAAACAAAATCAAATACGGATTGGAACCCCCAAGAGTACCAAATTGGCATAGGAATGAATGCGGTTTATTTGCAAAGATAAGTACGACAGTTAACAGATTTTTGGTTGTAGCAAGACGTGAACATAGCGGCTACGTTGAACTTAATTATACCTGATGGAATATATTTATCTAACCAATTGTCAAAAGAACGATTGATACTAAATTCAAACAAATGAAAAAATCACTTTTAGCCCTACTCATAATCGCTCTTGCCTCAAGTTCATTATTTATGGGCTGCAAAGACGATGACACTACAGAAACCCCAGAAATCACACCGGTTACGGAAGAAGTAGACCTGACTCATTTGCCTTTTGGCGGCGTAGACCCTACCAATATCTTAATACGAAAAGAGGGCCATCCTCAACCAGACTTCTTATCCTTATGGCTCTGTGGACTTCCTGTAGACGGTGCTGGAGCTAATAATGCAACGGACTGGACCAATGCTGATGGCACGTGGGATTATACCCGCAAACCTCAGGTGGAAGGAAATGTAAGTTGGATAAGCGAATTTGACGTATCCCTTGATGGAAATGGCAAACGTATAATAACCGGAAATGCATTACCCGATCACCCTACTGGTATTTTTCCTATAGACCCTGCAAGTATCGCGTATCAGTACGACCGTAATAAGAATGCAATATTAGCTCGTGAAATCTTGTACGAATTTCCTGCAATGCCTGAAATAGCTGCTCAACCGAGCTGTGTTAACTTTGGGGCATCTGGCATATCACTAACTGGAAGTGTGATATATCATGGGGCATCTACCCTAGGTTCTGATGCTGCTGCTCATGAGATTTTAGATGCATTTGGAGGGCACTCAGATGGCACAAACACATATCATTACCACTACCCAACAAAAAATTTACAAGATCACGTGCACACTCATATAGAAGGTCATTCAGAACTTATGGGTTACATGTTAGATGGGTTTGGAATTTATGGACCACACGGTGAAGATGGCGAAGTCATCTGGTCAAAAGACTTAGATGAATGCCATGGACATACACATCCTGTACTTTGGGATGGCGAAATGGTAGATGTATATCATTACCACTGGACGTATGATTTCCCGTATAATATTGGTTGCTATAAAGGAACCCCAAATTAAAAAAAATTAAAAGCAAAGTCTAATAACACTAAAACACGACATGAACAGATCCATATTATTTTTGATTATAGCTCTCTTATTTTTCAGTTGCGATACGGGTACCGATCCTGTTTTAGCACCTGGTAGTAATAGTAGCACACCCAACATACTGCTGATCATAGCAGATGACCTAGGCAAAGACGCTATTAGCGGATTTACAGAAGGAAGTATAAAACCCAATACACCAAACATAGATGCTATACGAAATACCGGACTATCGTTTAATAATGTTTGGGTATATCCGACGTGTACACCTACTAGATCATCTATACTTACGGGGAAATATGGGTATCGTACGGATGTGAAATGGGCAAGTGATAAACTAGCTCAATCAGAAGAAGCCCTTCAAAAATACATCAGCGATAGAACAAATGACCGCTATGCTTCTGCTATAGTAGGTAAGTGGCACCTATCTGGCAATAATAATACTGCAAACCCTGAATCATATGGAATAGACTATTACGCTGGTTTGATACGTGGTGCTGTTACGGATTACTCTAGGTGGGAAATGACTGAAGATGGTTCTACTAGTATTCAAACTACTTACACTTCAGAACTTTTTACTGATTTGTCTATTGATTGGATAAATGAACAATCTAAACCGTGGTTTATGTGGTTGGCATACAATGCACCTCACACACCATTTCACGCTCCTCCAAGTACTATGCATAATCAAGGCGATCTGGCAGCTTATGCAAATGGCGTGGACCCTATTCCATACTATATGGCAGCCATAGAGGCTATGGACTATCAAATCGGTAGATTATTAGAAAACATTCCTTCCGACGAAAGAGAAAATACTGTTATTATTTTTATAGGTGATAACGGCACACCAAATCAAGTTGCACAATCTCCTTACTCAGCTCAGACAGCAAAAGGCTCATTGGCTCAAGGTGGAATCAATGTACCTATGTTTATTAATGGATCCGGTGTTTCCCGCACAGGAACAGACGACAATTTGATTACTAGCACTGACCTCTTTGCCACTATTTCTGAAATAGCAGGAATAAGTACACCAGAAGTGAATGATAGTAAAAGTTTCAAATCATTACTCTCCCAATCTTCTAAAATAAGAGATTATCAATATTCTGAAATGGATAACGGCACTAATGATTCATGGACGATTAGCAATGGTGAATTTAAACTCATTGTGAACGCAAATGGAAATGAAGTACTGTATGACTTGATTAATGATCCCTACGAAAGCAAGGATTTATTAACTGGAACTTTATCCACTCTGGAGGCCAATGCAAAAGTCGCATTAGAATCAGAACTGTTGAACATTAGAAACTAAAAACAGGGCTTTACTAAAGCATATAATATCACTGCTGCCTTAGAGATAGATCTTCTGCCAAAGACAATAAGCATAGCGTCTTTCAAAATGATTTAAAACGTACACTTCTTCAAATGTATTTACCTGATAGCACTTTAAATTGGGCTGAAATCTCAAATCTTTCAATCAATTACAATGATACCAAAACTAATGAAAGTGTGATATAGTCAAATGAAAAATACTCAACTTGTTCTATAAAGCAAGTACTTAGTATATTTAACTATCTTTGAGTTATGAGATATTGGCTAGTCTTACTTACAGTAATTTTACTGGGATCTTGCTCCAAGGAGTATATAGAAGTCTCCTATGAAGGCACTAAACTCATTGCCCATCGGGGCAATGGATCTATCGCTTCTGGACTTGGCCAAAGTGAAGAAAACACTATAAAAGCTAGCATTAAAGGCTTTGCACTTGCCGCTGGAATAGAAATAGATGTGCAGAGAAGTAATGACAACTACGTATATTTATTTCATGACGTGACTGTACCTCCTTGTGGCGACCACAATATCAAAAGCATTCCTGCAAGTACCAAGAGTAAAATAGAAGCTTACTTCGATTGTGTAGATAGCGATACCAAAATCAACACGTTGAATGAGTTGCTTGCCACTCACGAAGATGGTTATTCCTCCAAAGATATTTTCATAGATATAAAAAGTATCGCCAACATACATACATCATTAAGAATGCCAACACCTCAGCATTACCTTAATCTAATGGCCCAAGATATTTTCGATTGTATAAAATATTACCCTAATCAATCTAGCCTGAACATAGAATCAGAAAATGGAGTATTGCTCAATGCATTTGAGAAACATTACCCCAAAGTAAATACTTGGCTAGCATGTTACGGAGATTTTGACAAAGCAATAAAAAGAGCTTCTAAAGAAAATTATACCGGTATATCCATAAAAGACGGGGATCATATCACCAAAACAAAAGTAGAAAACGCACATAAAAAGGGATTAAAAGTATGTGTTTGGGTGGTCAATAAGCAAGAGAGGCTAGAAACACTGCAAGCATTGAAAGTGGATGTCGTTCAGACAGACAATTTGGATTTGGAGTTGTAATGTGGCAGAAATTAAAAGGACTTCCTACGGGAACACCTAAAGAAAGATATGTGTTTTGGTCTGTTGTAGTTTTTCTAATTTCTCTTTTTTCCTTTTGTACGCCTATCTCTTGTTGGGCAAGCCCTACTCTACACACAATAGTTGAAACTAATATCACCGCTCACTTCTTTTTCTACTTTCTTTATTTTGTACCTGCAGGTTTATATAGATGGATTAACAATCGTCTAGCAATAAAACTAAGCAGTAAAGTGCCCCTATTTTTTCTATGGGTAATTGGAATATTTGGTCTATTGACATTTGGACTTACCATTTACGGTTCAATTGTACAAGAAGTGTATCATTATCTAAAAGACATCTCAATAAGCATTGCTATAATTGTCACTTGCATAGAAAGCAGAAAAAAGATGAAGTCACTTGCGAAAGATTACATTAAATAAAGCAAAATTCTACCTTTGAAATTCTAATGAAGCATATCATATCACTCGTACTCATCTTAACCTATTTCACAGGCTACTCACAAAATCCTGAAGCTTACAAAATCTATAATGCAAAAGGCAAGAAGGTAAGCTACAAAAAGATGGTGAAATCCTTAGCCAAGCAGGATATAGTACTCTTTGGCGAACAGCACAATAGTGCTATAGTACACTGGCTACAGCTAGAAGTTACCAAAAAACTAAATGAATCTCGTACGCTAGAACTCGGTATAGAAATGATAGAAGCAGATAATCAAGATGCTCTAGATCTATATATGCTAGACTCCATAGACCAGAGAGGTTTAGACAAAAGTGCTCGCCTATGGACCAACTACGAAACAGACTATGCACCGTTAGTAAACTTTGCTAAGGTTAATAGTCTTACTGTCACTGCTACTAATATCCCTCGTAGGTATGCAAGTATGGTATACCGAGGAGGTTTTGTGGTCTTAGATACTCTTACAGAAGTAGAAAAATCATGGATGGCTCCACTGCCGATGGCTTTTGATGCTAACCTAGCAACTTATCAAAGCATCCTGAAAATGATGGGACCACACGGCTCACCCAAACTGGTCATGTCCCAAGCTACTAAAGATGCTACTATGGCCCATTTTATATTGGAAAATCATACAGAAGGGAATCTGTTTATCCATTACAATGGTGCATTTCATTCAGACTATTATGAGGGAATACTCTGGTATCTCAAAAGACAATCACCAAGTTTTAGATACGCTACTATTTCTACTGTAGTGCAGTCAGATATAAATACACTCGAAGTTGAACATTTAGGGAAAGCAGATTTCGTTATTGTAGTAGATGAAGATGTGACCACTACCTATTAAAAAGTAGAATTACAAGGCAGTAAATACACCTAATTTCTTATGTGACGTGGAGATACAGTCACAGCATAACTATCTACTTGCTTTATTGACTTAAAGTAAAAATTATCAATGACTATACTATGCGGTAACATAAGAATGGAGATGACGATAAACACCAATAAGGTACCTGAAATAGCAATTATCTGAAAGTATGAGAGCCGTAACAACAAGCCTAGGCCTATTATACTAATCAAGGTATAAAGAGTTACCAATAAAATAAAGTCTGTTACCGAAAGCTTCTTCATCCTGGTTTTTAGGTATCCAAACTCCTCTAATAAAACCTGCATAGAATGTAAAGTACTAAAGTATAGCGTAAACCCTATTAACAGCGGTAAACTAAAAAAGCAAACGTGAATAAGGCCAAAGAGTAGTACTTCCTTAATAAATACATAGAAAGGTGTTTTGTTGCTTTGAGGCTAGTGAGTATAACTAGTATAACTACTGAAATTATAATAAGAACAACTAGCGTGTACTGGTAATGAAAGGCTGGCAAAATGGCTTATACGTCATCATTTTTAGCTGATAGCGTATATATCTGGTCATAGTTAAAAATGACTAATCCACTCAAAATAGAGAGACCCCAAGCCTGGTATAATAAAACTCTTTCCCATTTTATAGCAATGGATAAATGCGAAAATTGTGATTGACCAAAATGAAAAGCAGATAAGATCAAAAAGGCTACCATGCTCAGTGTAGAAGAATACATCCAAAACATAGATAGATAGTCATCAGTCCAAAATAGAGGCTGTAAAACACTAAAGCAGAAATAGTACGGATAATATAATCTATGGCTCCATGCAGTATACCAAATACCGAAATAAATACAGTGCTAAAGATCACTTATACTGTTATTGAAACTCCATCAAAAAAACAAGATTTAATGTTAAAACTAAACCAACAAAAAAAGATTGAATTTTGGATAAGTTTTGAAATTGTTAGAATTTTTAAAAAAAAAGAGGTGCAATTCTCATTGCACCTCTTTCTAAATTAGTAAATCAAGAATTACTTCTCAATCAACTTATAGTTTTTATTAAGCAACTGCCACCTTCTTAGAAGATGCTACAGCAATACCATAAACTACTAAACCGAAGCCTATCTTATTAATGGCATCCGCGATGTTGTAGAATAAATCTACATTACCACTTTCCCATCCTAAAGCTACGTTTAACCAGCCACCTGGCATACACATGTAACCGATTGGGTAAATAGCCCAACCTACTAACACAAACCAAGCTAAAGATCTTACACCTTTCTTAACTGCTGCGTTATCACTTGCGTCTGCTAATTTAGCAACCTCACCAAACCATGCTGTGTAAAGAATATAGAAATAACCTATAGCAGATAAGAAGCCCCATAGCACTGAATGCCCAGTAGAACCGTCCGTAAATGCCTCGCCAATGTAACCTGTTACAAGCATAAAAACAGATGCAGCGATTAGTTTCCAAAGCAAGCCAATTTTAGCTCCAGCCGCTTTAGTAAGTAGATAAAATTCAACACACATCAAAGGAACTGTAAGTGTCCAGTCAATGTAACGAAGAGCAGTTGGATTTTCACCAGTTGCTAGATAGTACTCTTTCATGTAGTAATAATGAACAGCAGCTATACCGGTAATCAAACCAGATACTAGCATGGATAATTTCCATTTGTCATCTACACTACCTCTTTCGAAGAGGAAAAATACAGATGCCGCAAGCATTGCCATATACCCTGTAAAGAAGGTAAATGCAATTGGATCATCCTTTGGAATTGTTAATACGTCTAATAAATACATAGTTTTTAGATTGTTAAATTGTTATAATTATTATTATTGTGTAACACGAAAATATTCGATTTTGTTCACTTTTTAGTACTAAAAGTTCAACAAAATGTATGTAAGTAGTCTTAAGCACTGTAAATCAGCGACTTTATTTTGATAAAACTTAAATTTACTCCTATTAAATCCTTCTAAATCACGTTTTATACGGTCAAAACGTCGTTTTTAGCATTAAATAACACGAGATAATGGACATATTGCTGCTGTCAACTAAAGAGTTTATCTTTACTACAACTACCACTAACTCCTATCATCATTACGCTCACACATTTTGGATACTAGCTTATTTTAAAGGAGCAATTATTTCGTAACTAATTACTAATAAAATCAGAATGATTATACAAACCTCACATTTATCTCGAACTGCTTAATTCTTATGGTATAGCATCAGAGATACAACTGGCTATCGTAGTATACGTTCGTAGGGTCGGAGCATGTTCGTATAAATCAAAAAATAAATATGCGACTCTGTGCGTCATATATTTGGTATTCATATTATTCTCTATGCACGGAGAGAATGAATTTGTGTCCTCATGAGTTCAAAGGAACTCCTCAAAATTGTACTCGTATATTTGTCTTACATTGAAATTTAAAATTCAAAACGTATTTCCAAAAGAACTATTATACTCTTTTCTGATGGTAGCATTAGTAGTTGAAATTGTTTTGCTCAGCACATCACTCAAAGGCTTAACTCACTGGAGCGTCCTACTTATTCCACTTGGGTTTATTTTAGTCGGCCTGCTGTGGATTTGGACTATTACTAAAGGGAGCTATTATCGAATATCAAATTACAAACTAAGTATCTATTTAGGTTTTATTTTATCAGAAGAAGTCTTCGTTAACTCTATATACCGAATAGACCAAGACTCCGAATCGTTTGCCCACGTTTACAGAGCTACATTTATAGAAACAGGCAGAACTTCCTTAAGAATACGAATCAAAAACGGAAGAAAGAGAATTGTAGTAGCACCTATAAATCAGAAACTTTTTATTTCAACTTTACTGAAGACTAACCCCAAGATAGAGATAGATATCAAATATAAGGAGTGAATTAAGTCTATTATTTCAATCAAATTAAACGTATACAGAAACAATAAATTGACAAAAAACCAAAAGTAGCAGTCACCGCTATAAGTTGAAACTAGCGAGGTACTCGGGAGCACATTAAATATCCTACTCCATCCACGAAGACGAATATGTTCGTGTCTCCACGAACTTTCACCAGCAGCAAGGTAAGGGGTTTCTAGTTTTCCAGAAACACCCTGCTCAATAGGCTTTAGGGTCCCATACAGGAGACCCCGAAGGGGCGGAAATATGAAAAGTTAATTTATTGACCACTTCACCCAACGGTACTTACCACTAGTAGTATAATACAACAAAACCTCATCATCATTTAACACTATCTTCTTACTTAGTCTAAACTTTCGTTTGTTCTCGCCTAACTCTTTGAATTCAGATGCAGTCTGAGATGATATTTCAACATCACTTAAAGAAGGAGTAACCCTCAAGATGGTGCCTTTTTCCCAAAACTGCAAGTCTTTATCTTCGGTCACACGAAAAACTGTACCTTCAACTCTTTCCCTATTAACAAATATTCTCAATTGATCCACAAACTCAAAACTGGCATCCTCCTTATCCATTTTACAAATTATATAATCCCTATAATAGTAATACTCTATTTTACCTACAACCTTCCCAGTACCTATTTCAGTGAGTGTCTCCACTTGAAAATCTCTTTCTTCAAGTACCACAAATAGACTACTGTCAGTATTCACTTTTATGGATTATATTTTCAATCCTTCAATCAAATTATTGCTTTTCAATTCATCCAGTTTCTTCTCTTCTTTTGTTCTATAGTTATATTTCTTCTTACTTTCAGCATCAAAACTACTAACTCTAGCTATAAATTTCTCTGTCAATGGATAGTCGATTTCTTCGACAATCTCCATAGTCTTTTTATCCAGCAGAGTCTGCTTTAATCTGCTTTTATATTGTTTATTCCAAATGGAACGAGTATAGATTTCTACAATACCGAAAACATCTCTTGACTTTGAAAATATATTTATATCACTCAAATGTATGTCTCGTTCTGATTCATATTTATTTGTATGACCATCAGGACTAAATTGTTTTATTGAGAAAGTCGCTCCCTTATACGTCTCCCCCCGCGGAAACCTAAAATTCATCAGTTCTGATTTATCGATTCTAAAAATGCTATGGTACTTATCAATGAACACCTCAGAATGCACTGGCTTAATGACTTTACCACGCCCAGAGTAGATCGATGCACTATTTTTTAAATCTAGTGCAGAATCAAAAACCCAAACAAATTGATAATTAAGAAGTACATTGTTGTTTGGACCCTTTTTATACAAATGACTCTGGTTCTGACATCCTGAAATACCAAAGATTTCGTTCTGACCATCCTTGACTTCTAGGAACTTTAATTCAGCTATAGGAAACCCTTTTTTTCCTTTCCAAGGCAGTTTACAAAGTATCTTTTTCTCTTTACTTATTTCTCCGGTAGAAATATCTATTGATTTTGCAAAAATTACACTGAAATCATCATCAACCTTGGTTGAAAACAAGGCATAGTAATGCTCTCCTATCTTTACGACATCCCATAAGGCTGCATCACTTTTTTTAGAATTACTAAAAAATGGCTTTTCGGCAGTTAACTCCAAGTCCTGCTTGTACTGGTGATAGACAAAATTTTGATCTCGAGCTTCTTTTGAAGTTGTCACACACCAATAATTCCCCTCCTTTGTTTTACCAGCAACTACAACATCATAAAAAGGATCATCACTTACTGGGCCTTCTTTAACACTTATACTAAGTTCTTTTGTGTCTTTTTTCGGCCAACTTGTGTGTACTTGTCCAAAAGAAGTGTTTACTATAAAGAGTGTAAAAAAAGCTAATTTATGCATTCTTAAATTCATAAGACTCAAAAGTACGAGTTATTACTTAGTTCACACAATAGACGAATATTTCAGCTTCATAAACTGATTACATATTCCGTCTATACTGCCCACCTCAAATAAGGCATTGGTAATCTGCCCAAATTTCGCATAACCATAATACTCCATCCACGAAGTCGAATGTGTTCGTGTCCCCACGAACTTTCACCAGCAGTAAGGTAAGGGTTCCTGCTCACGAGGCTTCGAGGCACTTAAGGGAGACCCAAAAGGGCGGTACAAAGTAGAGTGTTATTTGAAATTTATCACTTTAGAATTTTCAGTCTTACAACCGATCAATACAACTAAAATACAGCATAATAAAACCCATAAATTTAGTTTATCAACCATATTACATATTCCGTCTATACTGCCCCCCGACTTCAAACAAGGCATTCGTTATCTGCCCTAGAGAACACACCTTACTTACTTCCATAAGTGCTTCAAAGACATTCTCATTTCTAAGTGCTTTTTGCTGTATATCGGCGAGTAGTGCGGTAGCTTCTGTTTCGTATCGCTTATTTAGACTTTGGAGCGTATTGATCTGGAATTGCTTTTCGTCTTCCGTGGCACGGATTACTTCTTTAGGCAATACTGTAGGCGAGCCTTTACTGCTTAGGAAAGTATTCACCCCTATGATAGGGAAATCTCCATTGTGCTTCAAGGTCTCGTAGTACAAGCTTTCTTCTTGGATCTTAGAGCGTTGGTACATGGTCTCCATCGCTCCTAATACTCCTCCCCTTTCGGTGATCTTATCAAACTCAGTCATTACCGCTTCTTCTACCAGATCGGTGAGTTCCTCGGTGATAAACGATCCCTGCATTGGATTTTCGTTTTTAGCTAGTCCAAGCTCTTTATTTATGATAAGCTGTATAGCTACTGCTCTACGTACACTTTCTTCTGTAGGCGTAGTTATAGCCTCGTCATATGCATTCGTATGCAGTGAGTTACAATTGTCATAGATAGCATACAGTGCTTGTAGCGTAGTACGTATATCATTGAAATCTATCTCCTGTGCGTGTAGACTTCTACCACTCGTTTGGATATGATACTTGAGCATTTGGCTCCGCTCATTGGCTCCATATTTTAGCTTCATTGCCTTGGCCCAAATCTTACGAGCTACACGACCTATTACAGCATACTCAGGATCTATACCATTACTAAAGAAGAACGATAAATTCGGTCCAAAGGCATTGATATCCATCCCACGACTGAGGTAGTATTCTACGTACGTAAAACCATTGGCAAGCGTAAATGCCAACTGTGTAATCGGATTAGCTCCGGCTTCTGCTATGTGATATCCTGAGATACTTACCGAGTAGAAATTTCTCACTCCATTATCTGTAAAGTACTGCTGCACATCACCCATGAGTCGCAGAGCAAACTCCGTAGAGAAGATACACGTATTCTGTGCTTGGTCTTCTTTTAGAATATCTGCTTGCACCGTTCCACGCACTTGCGATAGCGTATGTGCCTTTATCTCTGCATATACTTCTGCAGGGAGTACTTTATCTCCTGTGATTCCTAGGAGCATGAGTCCTAGACCATCATTTCCTTCGGGTAGATCTCCGTCGTATTTAGGCTGTCCTTTCCCATTAAAATAGGTGTCTATTTTACCTTGAATTTCCGCTTCTAGTCCTTTTTCTTTGATATAAAGTTCACACTGCTGGTCTATGGCCGCATTCATAAAAAATCCGAGGAGCATAGGTGCAGGACCATTGATGGTCATACTCACAGAGGTCATAGCGTGAGCCAGGTTAAATCCAGAGTATAGTTTCTTAGCATCGTCTAGGCAGCAGATACTTACCCCTGCATTTCCTATTTTACCATATATATCTGGTCTGCTGTCTGGGTCATTACCATAGAGCGTCACTGAGTCAAAAGCAGTAGACAATCTCTTAGCTGGCATACCGCCACTTAGGTAGTGAAAACGCTTATTGGTACGTTCTGGTCCTCCTTCTCCAGCAAACATTCTAGTAGGATCTTCTCCCTGACGTTTGAATGGGTAGATACCCGCAGTAAACGGAAACTTACCTGGTACATTTTCTTGCAGATTCCACTGCAGCACATCGCCCCAAGCTTCATACTTCGGTAAGGATACTTTACTTATTTTTTGATGAGAAAGCGAGATTGTTTTGGTCTCTACTTTAATTTCTTTGTTTCTTACAAGGTAGGTATAGATATCATTGGCATATGACTCTTTCACGCTATCCCACTCATCTATGACTATCTGTAGCTTCGGATCAAAGTCTAGGGCTACTTTAGCATACGTTTCTTCTAGGTCTTTTATGAGTCTATCTGAATCAGAGATATCTGCTTCTTGTATCGTGGTAATCGTTTTACTGATACCATACAGTTTTTGTGCGATACCTGATTGCTCTTTTGCCCATTTATCATATCCTCTATTACTATCAGCTATCTCAGAGAGGTAGCGTACTCTTCTAGGTGGAATGATAAATATCTTCTCAGACATTTCATTCGCAGCTATGAGTTGAGATTTAAAACCCGCACCCGTTCTTTCATTGATAGTTTCTATTAGCTTAGCGTACAGTGAATTCACTCCAGGATCATTGAACTGACTAGCTATAGTGCCGTATACTGGCATATCGTCTGGGTCTTGCTGAAATAGGACGTGATTACGTTGGTATTGCTTTTTTACGTCACGCACAGCGTCTAAAGCTCCTCGCTTATCAAACTTATTGAGAGCAATAACATCTGCAAAGTCAAGCATATCGATTTTCTCGAGCTGGGTAGCTGCACCGTATTCTGGTGTCATTACGTACAGACTAGCATCACTGTGATCTGTGATTTCAGTATCGCTCTGTCCTATACCAGAAGTTTCAAGAATAATTAAATCGTAACCCGCTACTTTTAGAATATCCTTAGCTACGTCTATGTGTTTAGATAAAGCTAAGTTAGCCTGACGAGTAGCAAGCGAACGCATATACACTCTATCATTTCGAATACTATTCATTCGAATTCTATCTCCGAGCAAGGCTCCACCCGTTTTACGCTTAGATGGGTCTACTGATATGATTGCTATATTTTTCTCTGGGAAATCTACTAGAAATCTACGAACTAGCTCGTCTACTAAGCTACTTTTACCAGCTCCACCCGTACCTGTGATACCTAATACAGGAGTTTTAATCTCTTTAGCTTCAGCTACTATTCCTGCTAAAAGGTCTTTATTTTCTTCGGGGAAATTTTCGGCAGCAGAGATTACTCTCGCTATCGACATTTTATTCATCTTGCGAAATGACTGTACTTCACCGTTAAGGTTTTGTCCTGTTGGGAAATCAGAAGTTTTAACCAAGTCATTTATCATTCCTTGTAAGCCCATCGCTCTGCCATCATCTGGATGATAGATCTTGGTAACTCCGTATGCCTGCAGATCTGCTATTTCCGAAGGAAGAATCGTACCTCCACCTCCACCAAAGAGCTTGATATGTCCTGCTCCTTTTTCTTTGAGTAGGTCACGCATATACTTAAAGTATTCATTATGCCCACCTTGATAACTGGTCATAGCTATGGCATTAGCATCCTCCTGAATAGCGGTATTCACTACTTCTTCTGCACTTCTGTCATGGCCAAGGTGTATGACTTCGCAGCCTGTAGCTTGTATGATACGTCGCATCACATTGATGGCCGCATCGTGTCCATCAAAAAGAGATGCTGCGGTTACTATGCGTACTTTATGTTTAGGAGTATAAGGTGTTTGATCTTGCATACTTTTATTTAAGTAGCACAAAGATAAGAGAAGAGTGCATTAGCTTCATACAACTTGCTAGTATAGATTGGCTAAAAAATAGGCATAAAAAAAAGCCTCCAGTCATTACTCTGGAGGCTCAAATCATAAGACATAATGGTTAGATTACATATGAAAACAATATTAAATAATAAAGGTCAACACTCCTCTTATCGGTAATCAACCGATTTATTGTTGCAGTCATCACTCCGCGGTTAGTAGTGTTTATTCGTACTAATCAATATTTTTATATTTATTCCGCTAGAAGCGGTATGAATATATTTCACATTTTAAAAGAACGTAATCTGGTTATATAGATTACAATCTGAGTGCCAATTGTGCCACACTCACTTATTAAATAAACTAAATTACTAGTAAACAATACATTACACTCTTCTCTAGCAGCAAACAACGTGACATCAATTACGTCCCAAAACACAACTTTCATTTCTTTACGAGAATATATTCTCATAAATAGAATATTTGCCGAATAGGGTGGACACCTGCCAGCTATCAGATAATCTTATATTTACAGCCTTAATAACTGTAGATGGAGATATTTAGAGGTCTTTTAGGCCTAACTATTCTAATAGGAATTGCTTTTATATTTAGCAAACACAAGAAAAGAGTGAATTGGAAGCTAGTGGGTTCTGGTGTAGTAATCCAACTTATACTTGGCTTGCTCGTTTTTAAAGTACCCGTATTTGCCTCAGTATTTGGAGTATTTGCAGGATTTTTTACTCAGTTGCTATCTTTTACTGATGCAGGAGCTGAGTTCATTTTCGGTAATCTAGTCTCTGGCGATCCAGAAATCAGTAAGACTATGGGATACATATTTGCTTTCAAGGTGCTTCCTACTGTAGTATTCTTCTCTGCACTTACTTCACTTCTCTATTACTTAGGTGTCCTACAGAAAATCGTTTACGGTTTTGCGTGGATACTCAGTAAAACAATGCGTCTCTCTGGAGCTGAGAGTTTAGCGGCGGCTGCTAACATATTCGTAGGACAAACAGAAGCACCTTTAGTAGTCAAACCCTACATCGAAAAGATGAGTAAGTCTGAAATCATGTGTTTAATGACTGGCGGTATGGCAACCATAGCCGGAGGTGTATTTGCTGCATTCATAGGTTTTTTAGGTGGTGACGATCCCGTGGCTCAGCAGGAGTTTGCCAAGCACTTACTTACTGCCTCTATCCTATCAGCACCTGCGGCCATAGTATGTGCTAAGATACTTTATCCAGAGACAGAAGAAGTAAACGCAAAGCTAGATATAGATAAGAACACTATGGGAAATGGACCACTAGAGGCTATCTCTAACGGAACTACAGACGGAATACGACTAGCTGTGAATGTAGGTGGTATGATACTCGTTTTCCTTGCTTTCATAGCTATGATTAACTATTTCTTATTTGATATCATAGGAAACTACTCTGGACTTAACGATGTAATAGCAGGTGCTACGATCTATGACGGACTTAACCTTCAGATGATATTGGGATATGTATTTGCTCCACTTGCTTGGGTCATAGGCATAGAAAGTCAAGATATGATACTTAGTGGTCAGTTACTCGGAGAGAAAACAGTAATCAATGAATTTATAGCCTACTTATCCCTCAAAGGAATGATAGCGGCAGAAGGTGGAGCTATGCTTCAGCATCGATCTATCGTAATCCTTACTTACGCCTTATGTGGATTTTCCAACTTTGCATCTATAGGCATCCAGATAGGAGGCATCAGCTCTCTAGCACCAAATCAGCGTGGCACTCTTGCTAAGCTCGGTATGCGAGCATTGATAGGCGGTACACTAGCTTGCCTGATGACGGCTACCATAGCTGGCATGCTCTTCGCCTAATCTTATGAACAGAGGATTTCTATACGGAGACGGTTTTTTTGAGACTATCAGAGTAGTAGATGGAAATATTCCACTGCTTCAAACGCATCTAGACAGAATCAACGATGCTATTGAAATCTTCAGAATGGAACCCACTTTCTTGATAGATGAAGAATTCATCAGAAGCATAGCTCTGTCCTATACAAAGAATGGTATAGTCAGAATAAATTTTTTCAGAGATGGAAAAGGGCAATACTCCCCTGAAACAGACGAAGTTGCTTTTGACCATTCATTCAGAGAGTACAGCGAGCCGTTCTTTTTACCTATTTCACTAGACTTAGAAGCAGACTTAAAGGGAGCCCCGATAGCCAAAGGAAAACTAGGTATATATCCAGAGCCCAAACCCATAGTGCCCTGGATGACCGTAAAAAGTCTCAGTAGTATCTACTATGTGCTGGCAGCTAAATATAAACATCAGCAAGAACTCGACTACCTACTGATACAAAATACAGAAGGCAACATCTGTGAAGAGCTTATCAGCAACATCTTAATCCAAAAAGGGGAAGACTTCTTCATCCCGAGCCTAAACAGTGGCGGGGTGAATGGAGCTACGCAACGTTTCTTGCTTCGTAACTATGGCTTTGCTATCACCGAGAAGAATCTCACGATGAGAGATATAGAGGATGCTGATGCGGTATATAGTTGTAAAGGGAGTACGGGTGTGAGTCGGGTTAGGTGAATACTAAAACTGAATTTGTATACCAATCGTCAGGTTTCCTCTTATGCCAGTGCCCAATTCAGAATATAATCCAAGATAACGACTAAGATGATAGTCTACACCTACGACTGTGAATTGAAAACCAAACTCCGAAAACTCTTGCTCAACTATTTGAGTAATGCTTGGGACGTTTCGATAATAAACTAATCCGCCTCCTAATCCAGAGTAGAATGAAATATTCTTGAACTTGCCATAATAAAAATTTATATCCGTCATAATAGTAAATCCTTCGACTACATTGAGGTATGTGCCAATAGCGTTACCTTGTTCATCAATATACTGATTTTGAGATTCTGCATTAAAGCGATTGTACGAAACTGAAGCACTTAACTTATTTGCCAATAAATAACCTGTAAAGTTTAAATTAAATGATGGTCGCAATGTAATATCACCAACATTTTCAGCAGACGCAGCTATGTTCCGAGCATATTGATGGAGAGGCACAAAACCTAGTTTAATTGCTCCTCTATGTTTTGGAAGGTTTGCATCTTTATGCTGATTTTTTTTTGCAGAAATGTTCTCATCAGTAGACTTAAAAAACTCTTTCGTACCGTTTTCATAGGTAATCATAAAAACAGCCTCCTTTTTGATTGAGTAAACTGGCCCGTTTAAGTTATCATATTTTTTATATTTTACAATATCCGAATCAATTTCGACAACTTTACTCTCAATCTCATCAGTATTCTTCAATAAAATAATGTCTTGAGATAGTACTGAACTAACAGAAAACAAAATAATATAAAGTGTGGCAACAGTTCTCATTATAATTTTTTTTAAAAAAACACTAGTTTGAATATATTTTGGGTCTAAGGTATACCAAAACTGCAAACAAAAAAAATCCCAACCGCTTTAGCAATTGGGATTTGAATATTGTTATTTGATCTTTATTCGTAAAACGAATTAGTATCTATAAGCGTCATTTTTGTATGGACCATTCAAGCCTACACCTATGTAAGTTGCTTGATCTTGACTTAACTCCTCTAATTCTACCCCTATTTTAGCAAGATGAAGTGCAGCTACTTTCTCATCTAGTATTTTAGGCAATACATATACTTCATTTTTGTACTGATCTGTATTTTCCCAAAGCTCTAGTTGAGCTAGTGTCTGGTTAGTGAATGAGTTACTCATCACGAATGATGGGTGGCCTGTAGCACAACCAAGATTCACTAATCTACCTTCTGCAAGAAGAATAATTTCGTTGCCATCTATATTGTATACATCTACTTGTGGCTTTACCTCAAATTTAGAATCACCGTGATTATCATTTAAGTAAGCTACATCTATCTCATTGTCAAAGTGACCAATGTTACAAACGATAGTTTTATCCTTCATTAATCTAAAGTGTCTCTCTGTAAGGATATCCTTATTACCAGTAGCAGTCACTACGATCTGAGCTCTAGGAATAGCATTTTCCATTTTCTTCACTTCAAAACCGTCCATTGCTGCTTGTAGTGCACAGATAGGATCTATCTCAGTTACTATCACTCTAGCACCTGCTCCAGCAAGTGATGCTGCAGTACCTTTTCCTACGTCTCCGTATCCAGCTACTACTGCTACTTTACCGGCGATCATTACGTCAGTAGCTCTTCTTATAGCATCTACTGCAGATTCCTTACATCCGTATTTGTTATCAAATTTAGACTTTGTTACAGAGTCATTTATATTGATAGCTGGAAGTGGTAATGTGCCTGCTTTCATTCTATCATATAGTCTAAGTACACCTGTAGTAGTCTCCTCAGAGATACCTTTAATGCCTTCTACTAATTGCGGAAATCTGTCTAACACCATGTTAGTTAAATCTCCACCATCGTCTAATATCATATTAAGTGGCTTACCACCTTCGAAACCATGAAGCGTTTGCTCTATACACCAGTCAAACTCTTCCTCATTCAATCCTTTCCAAGCATATACCGCAGTACCGGCAGCAGCAACAGCTGCAGCAGCCTGATCTTGTGTAGAAAATATATTGCAACTACTCCAAGTTACTTCAGCACCAAGAGCTTGTAGCGTCTCTATGAGTACGGCAGTCTGTATAGTCATGTGAAGACATCCAGCGATACGAGCACCAGCCAGTGGCTTACTCTCTCCAAATTCGTCTCTTAGAGCCATCAACCCTGGCATTTCTGCTTCGGCTATGTTGATTTCTTTTCTTCCCCAGTCAGCTAGTGAAATGTCTTTTACTTTGTAGTTACTCATTGATTGTGTTGTCATTACTTTTTGTTAACGGTGCAAATTTAATACATCTTAAACAAAGCACTCGTTAGTTTTGTTGCATATTTGCAACAATTAATAGATTATACCATGTATCCAGAAGAATTAGTAGCTCCAATGAGGGCAGATTTAACAAATAACGGTTTTACTGAATTAAGAGACGCAGAGCAAGTAAATAATGCTTTAACAGATGCCAAAGGCACTTCACTACTCATAGTGAATAGTGTGTGCGGATGTGCTGCAGGTAGTGCCAGACCAGGTGCTGTCGGTTCTCTTGGTGGAGATAAAAAACCAGATAACCTTTTCACAGTATTCGCAGGACAAGACGCAGAAGCGGTAGCTACCGCTAGACAGCATTTACTCCCATATCCTCCGAGCAGTCCTTGCATAGGAGTGTTCAAGGACGGTGAGTTAGTTCACTTCGTAGAGCGTCTTCACATAGAAGGTCGTACAGCAGAGATGATATCTAGTCACTTACAAGAAGTATATAAGGATTTTTGCTAATTATAAGTTGATTTGTTGACTGGTTAATTCGTTGACCAATGCAAAATCAATACTTTAAAGAACACTGAGCACTGCCAATAGGCGGTGCTTTTTTTGTGTGCTGATTCTAAGTAAATGTACTAATTATATAATACTCATAATTCTTCGATGTCACCCCTATGATCTGGACAAGCTCTGCAGAGGTCGTACCACCCACGTGTAGACCCAAAAGGGGTCGAATACACAAAGTGTAACCATATAGCCAATCCGACGTGACCCGCAGGCGAGAGCCTTACAACCAGTGGTGGTGCTCCGCCGCGGCGGAACAAAGTAGCCACGGAGAACTGCCGCCCACAGTGTGCATAGAAAAACAAATAACTGCAAGGCTGCTGAGGTACGATGCTGCATAGTAGGAAGTGCTAAAAAAAATCCTGCCTACCGCAGTCAGGGGCAAGGTTTACCGCAGAGGTCTTAAGCCATGCTTCACCTGAGATTAGACTCCCAGTATTGTAAATTAGCAATCCATTTTGTCGAAAAGTTTCATTTATACTACTTTTAAGTTGAGCACATATTTTATCATTATCATATTACTTACCATTAGTCACTTTACCTATACCCAAATCCTAAATAAACACAATTCACTTTATCCTAATATAACAAAAAAAACCCAGCCACTTTCGTGATTGGGATTTGTATATTTTTGTCATCCTGAGTATTCGTATTTTCACGAATGTATCAAAGGATGCCTATCAAGGTGCTCCTACTCTGTGCATAGCACATCTGAATCCGAGTGTAGATAAAGCTTGCTGCTCATCTAAGAATCTACGAGTACCTGGAGACGCCCAGTATATACGGTCATTCCAAGAACCACCTTTGTACACACGTGCTTGGTTATCTACAAGTGTACTTACACCATATTCATAACCTTGCTCACCATCCATATATGTCTCCTCATCTAGGTAACCTATGTTATCTGCTCTTTTGTAGTTTCTACGTCCTACGTTTTCTTCTTCTGTCACTGGTACGTAGGTTACTCTACCTAGGCTATCTTTCAAGTCTACTATACCATCTTGATCAAGACTTACTTTATCAAATACGTTACCACGGAATGAATTGAAGTCACTCACATCTTCGTACGATAATGGACGATAAATATCCATCACCCATTCTGCTACGTTACCTGACATATTATACAGACCATTATCATTAGGCCAATATGAAGCTACAGGTGCAGTGATAATAGCACCATCATTTAGACGATTAGCTATACCACCTTGGTCACCTTTACCTCTTTTGATATTTCCATATATAAGACCTCTATCTTTTTCTTTACCTCCAGAGTATCTTACAGTAAGACCTTCCCAAGAGTATACTTTCTTTTGATTTACATTTTCATACGTAGACGCTCCTATATTAGCTTGAGCCGCATATTCCCACTCTGCTTCGGTAGGCAGTCTATACTCCGGAAGCATAATACCATCTTCCATACGCACTTGACGTGTACCACCTTTCTTCACTCGGTAATCCTTCATCTGATTCTTACCTAGCATAAGTCCATCACTTTGTCCTACGTAATAAGCGTCAGTATTGAAGTTAGCCTCATTCATCTGATCTGGAGCTGGCTCTAATATACCCTCTCTTATCAGAATCATTTCATTTACTCTATCACTTCTCCAAGCTGCATATGCAGTAGCTTGCTGCCAGTTCACTCCGACTACAGGGTAATCTTGGTATGCAGGGTGACGGTAGTAGAGATCTACATACGGCTCATTATAAGCTAGTCTATTTCTCCATACATTGGTATCTGGAAGGGCATTTTTACCTACTTCAGGATAATCTAAATACACACGTTGAAGCCAAAACACGTACTCACGGTAGTGATTATTAGTTACCTCTGTCTCATCCATATAAAATGAAGGCACGGTAACTTTACGCTCTATATTATTGTGCTCATAGGTCACATCTTGTTCAGATGACCCCATAGTGAAAGCACCACCATGTACGAGTACTAGACCTGGACCAGTTTCCTGACCAGCATATTCGTGCTTTTCAAAACCTCCCCACTTAGAATCATTGTAATTCCAACCGGTATTAGAAGACTTTTCTTTTTTACAAGCTACTGAAGACATTAGTATCAGTGCTAATAAGCTTATTGTGAATTTATTTAACTTCATAAAATTTAGAAACCTTTATTTATAACTATGAGTAACCTCTAATTATTGTGCAATTATACATTTTTTTTGAATCAGATTAAAAATCTGGGCAACTGATTTTGCGGTATGTTCTGCTCGGCTTTCGGGCACACCACTCTATACCAGCAGATATCTCATGTGAGCCAGGAGCTGCTGACCGAGCACCACTTACCGTGAGATCAAAACTATATCCAAACTTAAACTTATCCTTACGAAACCCTACTAATGCCATAAGTGCATCTGAATTACCATACTCACCAAAAGTCTGTCTAAACCATAAACCTGTAACCAATGGCCCCTTGTTATAGTAGAACCCTATATTCATCTGAGTAAAACTGTTTTGCAACATAAACAAGACATTAGGAGATATCGTAGATTCAGGATTTTTACGACCATCCAGCGGTATTACTAATCCACCGTGTGCCGTATATCTTCTTGGGATAATACCATTGGGATCACCAAAGAATGACTGCACCGGTTCTATCAAATTATGTACGGCTATTCCAGCATAAAAACGCTCTGTATAACCAAGTATACCTGTGGCAAAATTAACGTATCCCTTTCTGTCAGTGTCAAAAAGCTCTTGTGTAGGATTCACAAATCCTGCACTAGGATCTATTTGATCTTCGAATCTGAGTCGCTGCCAGTCTATACTTCGCTGACCGTACTGACCTTCTATACCAAAACGCATTGTAAACTTTCTCGTTACTGGTAACTGAAATGAATACCCTGCAGATACTGACGTGGATCTAAGCAGACCTTCACCGGCTCTGTCATCTAGTAGGAGCAAAGAAACGCCCCCTCCTATTTTATCAAAGTGCTGGTCATAACTAGCACTTGAAGTAATAAATGTACCTGGCAGTGATGGCCATTGATTTCTATAATTTAATACTACTCTACCACCTCCATTACACGTACCAGTACCTGCCATTGCAGGGTTAGTATATATAGGAGCCGCGTAAAATTGCGTGAATTCTGGATCTTGGGCTTGCACATTTGTGAATGCTAATAGGCCCATCGTTAATAAAATAGCAGCTTGTAATTTTTTCATTCTACTTGAGTCTTGATTTACAAAGATATAACATTTATAAAAATACGTACAGAAAATATAATTATTGTGTCAGATTTCTCTTTTATTAATTCACACACAATAATTAAAGCCTTAATATTGTTAGACAATCAACAGATTAAGAATTAGATTATTTCACCGAATGAAGATCACCTTGTCGAAAAGCCTAATACCACTGCTTCTAGTAGTCATATCTATCACTGCTGCACAAGCACAAGATAAAACTGTCTCACTCCAATGGGACATCAATGAGAACGCGAAGGTAAATCCTGAAAACTCACTACATGAAGTACTTAGTGTAGCTATGTGCAAGGGGTGTGGAGCTAGCATCACCGAGGATAATCTGTACAAAATTCCATATTACACACATAAAATAGCAGCAGACTTGATAGCCATAGACCAGGTACGTCTGAAAGGTATAAAGACACAGTCTTCTCTATCCCAAAAGCTTAACCCGTACATCTCAAATAATTTTGAAATACAAACCACAGAAACTACAGAAAGAGGTAAACGATACATCCACATAAAAGTAACACCCATTCGTAAAAATGGAAATACACTAGAGCTTCTCACTAACTTCACGCTTGATATAACTACAAAAAAATACATAAACGCTGCGGCTAATCTCAAAAAGAAGAAAGATCAGACCTATAACTCTGTGCTGGAAAGCGGCAACTTCTATAAACTCAGTATAGTCAGTGATGGAGTATATAAGATTGATAAATCATTTTTAGCAGCTAGCGGTGCAGACCTCAATGACCTAAGGATGTCTAAGTTTAAACTCTACGGCAATGGTGGACACATGCTACCTGAACCTATCGCTAGTGAACGCTATGACGATCTCCAAGAAAACGCTATATATGCGATGGATAATAACGGTAATGATCTAATGGATGATGGCGATTACTTCCTATGGTATGGCACAGGGCCTACTAAGTATACGTATATCAAACCTACTCAGTCGTATGACGCTGTAGGTCACGATTTTGATATAGCAGCATACTATTTTATCACGTGGGACTCTCCTACCAATGGCAAAAGAATATCCTCCACTCCTGCTAATCAGGGATTGAGTACTGATGCTATTATAAGTACCTATGAGCATATTATTTATCATGAAAGTAATGAAGAAAATCACATCCAATCTGGAAGAAAGTGGTGGGGAGATAAGATGCAAATCACTACTTTTAAGAACTTTAACTACGCTATCAATAATGTAGCTATAACTGAGCAAGTAGGTGTAAGAGCTATCGTCACAGCAAGGACTCTTACAAACTTTCCTGCAGGGATGACACTCCGTTTAGGAAACTCACTTATAAGCAATGTAAATTTCACAACTGTAAAGGGGAGCTATGACGGCAGACACGCATCTTCACCCTCAGTAATGACTAGAAGTGTAGGAGTACAGAATGGGAATTTGACATTAAGGTATGACTTCAATAAAACGCTAAATGAGGCTGCTGCGTGGATAGACTACCACGTGCTTACCGTACCTCGTAAGCTTATAGATAATGGAGAGCAGCAGATTATACGTAATAATAGAAACACAGAGACTGGTAATCTACAGTACAATATAGAGCAACTAAATGCTCAGAGTTTCATCTGGAATGTCACTGACCCAATAAACAGCACACTACAAATGACGTATGACAATGGAACTTTTAAATCATACAAGGTAGCTAATGTAGGAGCAGATACTAAGCCTAACTTTATATTGGGCTCAGCTAATAATGCAAAGATACCTGGTTTCATAGGGAAAATTAAAAATCAAAATCTACATGCTATAAAGGATATAGATTATCTCATGGTCACCAGCCCAGAACTAGAGGAGCAGACCAATAGGCTTGCAGATTTCCATAGAGAAAATGGACTGGCAGTAGAAGTGGTAACCACCCCTGAGATATATAATGAGTTCTCGAGTGGAGCACAAGACGTGACCGCCATACGAGATTTAGCTAAGTTAATATATGATCGTGGCCAGCTATCTGATTCTAGGGATACATTTAGTTATATCCTTCTATTTGGTGATGCTAGCTATGATTACAAAAATGTAGAAGAAAACAATACCAATATAGTTCCGATATACCAAAGTTATGAGAGTAATGAGCCTACGATATCTTACTGCTCAGATGACTACTATGCCATCCTAGATGATAATGAAGGCTACTGGGGTCTTATCTCTCCTCCTCAAGGAGATGAAGGTCTGGATCTAAATGTAGGTAGACTACCTGCTAGTAATGCTGCAGAAGCAAAAATAATAGTAGATAAGATTATCCACTACCACACCGAGTCAAGCCGTGGTAACTGGATGCAGACTATCACCTTCGTGGGTGATGATGAAGATAACAATAAGCACGTAGGTCCGTCTGAAGAAATGACTAAGGCCATAGCTCTACAGAGTCCTGAGTATAATATCAATAAAATATGGCTGGACGCCTATGAGCAGGTATCCTTTGGTAGTGGTAATAAGTACCCTAAGGTAAATGAGGACATCACCAAGGTGATAGGTACTCAAGGGACCCTAATCTTTAACTATGTAGGACATGGTGGAGAAAATGGAATGGCACACGAAAGAGTGGTGACGAGACCAGAGATAGTAAGTTGGAGTAACTATGATAAACTATCCTTTTATATTACCGCAAGTTGTGAGCTGGCTAAAATAGACAATCTAGATATAGAATCTCCTGGAGAGCTCATGTTACTAGATCCTGATGGTGGAGCTATAGGACTACTAGCTACTACCCGGGCGGTATACATAGGTGCTAACACTGAGCTGAATACACTGCTGGTAAGTAATAATCTGCTTAAACAAGCAGATGGACAGCTACTCCCGCTCGGTGAGTCCTATAGGAACATGAGAAACCGAGACGGCAACGAACAATTAAACAAACGCTGCTTCATACTCCTAGCTGACCCTGCTATGAGACTGCTAAGTCCATCAGAGAGAGTGGTGACTACCGCTATCAACGATGTCCCAATAGGCCTATTTACAGATACCAATAGCTCACAATATGACACGCTGAAAGCACTAGATCTGATCACTATAGAAGGGGAAGTGAGAGATAGAAGTAATACTGTACTCTCCGACTTTAATGGAACAGTATATCCTACATTTTTTGATAAGCCAGGCACTTATAAAACGCTAGTAAACGATCCCGGAAGTAACCCACTAGAATTTCAAGAACAAAATAGAGTAATCTATAGAGGTGCTGTGACTGCTACTAATGGGAAGTTTAAGTTTCAATTTGTAGTACCAAAAGATATAGCTTACAATGTAGCTCCCGGTAAACTATCCTACTACGCCAAAGACGGTCTAGTGCACGGAGGCGGAGCTGAGATTAGCTACCTAGTGGGCGGTACTTCAGATAACGTGTTAGATGATACCAAATTTGATCAGTTAGAGCTCTATATGGACGACGAAAGTTGGGTTTTTGGAGGAAGTACTGATCGTACTCCACTATTACTCGCTAAGATGGTAGATAGTAGTGGGATAAATACCATAGGTAGTGGAATAGGTAGAGAAATGGTGGCAACTATAGATGCGGGTACAGATCAGGAGCAGATTATTATAGTAAATGATTATTTTAAACCTGAGTTGAATAGCTACCAGGCAGGAAGTATAGAGTATCCCTTTGAAGAGTTAGCTCCTGGCAGACACACATTGAGTTTAAAAGTATGGGATGTGTACAATAACAGTAAAGATGCTTACACAGAATTTGAAGTAGCTGAAAACGAAGAAATAGAACTCGCTAATGTACTCAACTATCCTAACCCGTTTAGCACAAATACAGCTTTTCACTTTGACCATAATAAAGTCGGACAATATCTGACTGCCAATCTGATCATAAGTACAGTATCTGGCAGAACGGTAAAAAGTATAACTCAAGACATACCAAATGCACCCGCACACTCTGCCGATATACTATGGAATGGCAGAGATGACTATGGGGACCCGATAGGCAGAGGAGTTTACCTCTATACCTTGAAAGTAAGAGCAGAGGACGGCTCTACACATAGTAAAACAGAAAAACTATACATCGTAAACTAATAAATAATTAATGATACATTTGCCAAAAAATCATACAAAATTGAAATCTTACATTTTTCTTTTCACCGCATTGTTACTGGCATTTAGCAGTAGAGGACAGGTTATTAATACCAATAAAGATTTACTAGGTCAACGAAACGTAATTACTACTGCTGCACCTTTTCTACTCATATCTCCTGACTCTAGAGCCGCGGCTATGGGAGACTTAGGAGTAGCTACTTCCGCAGATGTAAACTCCATACACTGGAATCCTTCTAAGCTCGCTTTTATAGAGGGAGACGCAGGTATAGCCATATCAGCGGCACCTTGGCTTCGTCAATTGGTACCAGATATATGGTTTTACTATATGAGTGGTTACAAAAGAATAGATGATAAAAGTACGGTAGCTATGTCACTACGCTATTTCACTCTGGGAGATATACAGTTTACAGATCAGCAAGGAAACGCTACTGGTAACTATGAGCCAAAAGAATTTGCTCTAGATGGTGCCTATGCTCGTAAACTATCTGAAAACCTCTCACTAGGTATCGCACTTAGATTTGTATTTTCTGACCTAGCTAGAGGTCAAGTAGGCAGCAGTGGATCTGAGATAAAAGCAGGTACCGCAGGTGCTGGAGATATATCCATGACGTACATGAATGACACTAAAATAGGAGGAAAGGACTTTGACTTCACCGTAGCAGGAAACATTAGTAACATAGGTAATAAAATCACTTACACCACAGAAGCTAATAGGGATTTTATTCCTGTCAATCTTAGACTAGGTACGTTTTGGAAAACACAGATAGATGAATACAATGAAATAGGGTTTGGTGTAGACTTTAATAAACTACTAGTACCTACTCCAAGGTATACTTACGTGCAGACTGTTGATAACACGCAAGATTCGGTATACGCAGATGGCAGTAAGGTTATAGACGGAAGAGAACCTCAAGATGCACCACTAATCCAAGGTATGCTATCCTCATTTAGTGACGCTCCAGGAGGTATTGGTGAGGAGCTAAGAGAATTCACTATTTCTATAGGTGCAGAATACTGGTACGCAAAGCAATTTGCACTCAGAGCTGGTTACTTTCATGAGGCAGAAACTAAGGGAGCTAGAAGATACGCTACATTTGGTGCAGGTCTGAAGTATAAAGTTTTTCAAATAGATGCCGCTTACTTACAGCCTTTCACAAGTCGTCACCCATTACAGAATACTATTAGATTCAGCATATTATTTGATATAGACGCATTCAAAGATCAGAAATAAATAGGGTTTACTGAAAAAAGAACTAGAACGACTTATGTTATTTGTGATTAATATGGTACGTTAAAATAAAGTTAATTTCTTGGAATAGAAATGTAAAGTAATTTACCTAAACCCTTAAAATGCGTGCATTTTTCATTTTGCCTATTTGGCAAAATGTGGTCACAGAAGAATCCAATCTGCCTTATTTCCTGCATATCGAAGTATTCCTATACGTCTTCTATTGGCAAACAAGCCATATTGGACCCTTCTGAGATTTTCAGTAGACCCTAATTAAAACATATTTATAAAATTAAAAGCTTGCTCTATACACATAGAGCGAGCTTTTTTATACCCTAAATTACAGATATGGATTAGACTCTCTCTCCTGTCCCACTGTGGTAAGTGGACCATGTCCTGAGTATACAATCACCTCATCTGGCATAGTCAGCAGCTGACCGCTGATACTACGCATAAGCGTATCCATATCTCCACCCGGCAAATCCGTGCGACCTACGCTTCCTTGAAAAAGCACATCTCCAGCAATGACATATTTCTCTTCTTTATTATAAAAGCAAACACTTCCAGGAGAATGACCTGGAGCAAATCTTATCTCAAAAAATACCTCACCAAAACGGAATGACGTTTCTGCTACTAAACCTACTTCAGCAGCTACTAATGAATCCATCTGTAGGCCATACTGCATAGCTACTGCACGAGCACTATCATAAACTACCTTCTCATTAGCATTTACCTCAGGAGTCAATCCATAATGACTATTAAACCAATTTACGCCAAACACATGGTCCAAGTGTGCATGGGTCAAGATAAGCCGTATAGGTTTTAGTTTTTGAGCAGTGAGATACTCAAACATGCGAGCATTTTCTTGTGCGTCATACATACCTGGATCTATTACTAGGGTATTCCCCTCTTCATCTGAAATAAGATAAGTATTCTCTCCAAAAGGACCAAAAGTAAGCTGATGTACGTGTGTCATATCTAATATAATTATAAATCGTATACTCGTGAAGCGTCTAGTTTCAGAGCAGTGAAAATAAAGATTCCAAATGCCAAAATAGACGATCCTCCATACGAAATTAATGGCAGGGGAATCCCTATTACTGGCATTAAACCGATAGTCATTCCTACATTCACCAGTAGATGAAAAAAGATAATACTTGCTAGACTATAAATAAAAATCCTCTTAAACTTCTTTTTAGCTCTGCCTGCTAGGTGAAATAATCTTAATACCAGCAGTACAAAAAGCAAAATAGTAATAGAACTGAGTACCCAACCACCTTCTTCTCCTATGGTACAGAATATGAAATCTGTTTCCTGCTCTGGTATAAAATCTCCTTTAGTGTGTGAGCCATTTTGGAATCCCTTACCCCAAAAACCTCCAGAACCGATGGCTATCTTACTTTGATTAACATTATATCCTGCACCTCGATTATCCTCTATCAGATTAAGGGTGACCTGGATACGCTTCTGCTGATGACTCTGTAGTACAGTATCAAAAAGAAACTGCACACTCAGACTAAAAAGAACAACTACAGCAGCTATTGCTATGCTGGGCACCACTAGTTTTTTATTAGTATAAGTAAATGCATAAAAAACCAGCAAGACTATCAACGTACCTATACTAAATGCTAATGACCCAAAAACCAATGTCAACACAAATATAAAAATGGCAACGATGCCTAAAACCAAGATATTAGGTGTCATCCCTTCTCTATAGAACACTATAAATAAACTCAAGAACACAAGTGCTGAACCAGTATCTCCTTGGAGTATAATGAGTACCATAGGAATGAGTACCACTGCAGCTATCTTAAGTACATCTCCCCTCTTTTGCCAAGAGAAACCGATGGTACTTAGTACAGATGAAATAGCGAATGCCGTTCCATATTTAGCGAATTCAGAAGGCTGAAGGCTGAAACTACCAATCCTAATCCAAGATCTGGCTCCATTAATATCTGCTCCTATAAAAAGTACTGCAACCAGCAGCAGCATTAGTAATATGTATATATATATACTGAAGGCTTCAAAAAACTTTGCGTTTAATAGAAAGATGATAATCCCTAAAAATACAGATACTCCAAACCACATAATCTGTTTGCCACTTCTACCTTCTAATAGCGTAAAAGCTCCCGCATCTGAAGTAGCAGAATATACACTAGCAATGCCGATACACGTAATAGCGATAAATAAAAAAAGTGCTATGAGGTCTATCCTTGATTTAGTTTCCATAACTAGCAGTATCTCTAAGTGCTCTATACTTTATCGGGATGAGATTAGAACTTTTCATTTTATCTTCAAGGTATTGCCTAGAGCTTCCTTCTACGCTGTCTGGCTGCAGATAATGCTCTATAAGTAAGTGTGCTATAGGAGCTGCCCATGTGGACCCATACCCTGCCTCTTCTACCACTACGGCTATTGCTATTTGTGGATTGTCGAGCGGTGCAAAGGCTATATATGCTGAGTGATTTTTGCCATGTGGGTTTTGTACCGTACCGGTTTTACCTGCTATATCTATCCCTGCTATCGCTATATGAGCAGCAGTACCTGAGAGTGTGACTTCATGCATACCATCTATCACAGGGCCAAAATGAGATGGAGATATTTTAGTGTAATTTTTTATCAGGTACTTATCAGGTATTTTATCCATACCCTCTATTTGTCTCACTACGTGTGGTGTGAAGTAATGACCTCTGTTTGCTATCACTGCAGCTGCATTGGCCATCTGCATAGGTGTGAGACCTAGCTCCCCTTGACCAAAGGATAATGAGATAATATTTGCATAACTCCATCGTCCTTCTCCATGCATTTTATCATAAAAAGAAGCTTCTTTTAACCACCCTCGATACTCACCAGATACGTCAACACCAAGCTCCTGACCTATTCCAAAGCTTTTCAGATATTCTCTCCAACTCTTATACGCTTCCTCAGTATTGGCATACTTATCAGACTGCATCATAGTCTTAAAAGTATTGCAGTAATACGTATTACAACTACTAGCGATACTTCGTTTTAGACTGGTACTAAATGTATGACCGTGGCATTTTATAATCCTTCTACCTAGTCTATAGTACCCCGGACAGCCAAAGTGTGTATGCTCGTCTATAGCTCCGTCTTGTAGTCCTATAAGAGCCATAATAGGCTTAAAGGTAGATCCTGGTGGATATGGAGCAGATACAGCTCTATTAAAAATTGGCTTAGTGGGATCCTTGATAGCTCCAGCATAGTATTTACCTCTGTTTTGAATATTAAAATTAGAAGGGTTGTAAAATGGGCTCGAAATAAGAGCCAAAATCTCTCCAGTTCTAGGCTCTATGGCCACTACACTCCCCATTTTATTATTAAGCAGTAACTCACCATACTGCTGTAAGTCTATATCCAAGCTAAGTTTCAGATTATTCCCATCTAATGCCGCTATATCTAGTTTCCCTTCTTTGTAGGATCCCTTATTCACACCATACTTATCTACATAGAAATACTGTTCCCCTTTGATACCCCTGAGATAATCTTCATAAAACTTCTCTACGCCTTTTTTTCCTACAAAATCTCCTTGTTCGTAAAAATTATCTGGCTGTAAATCCAGATCTCTTTTATTTACTTCACCAAGATAACCTAAGACGTGAGCAGAGCTATTAAACTTATAGTTGCGGTCTTGACGTATTTCAAAGAAAAAGCCTTTAAACTCATACAGTCTCTCTTGCACTCTAACAAACACCAAATTACTGATGTTTTTTATAAATACAGCTTTGCCTCTGTACGATTTTCTTTTCGCTTGAGCTAGTCGCTTATTAAATTCAGCTTTATCTATTCCTAACAAAGAACAAATTCCCAATGTATCTATATCTTTTAATTGAATAGGTACCGTTAACATAAGATCATAAACGGGATCATTATACACGATGAGTTTATCTTTTCTGTCAAAGATGAGTCCTCGCTGGGGGTAAATGGTTTGCTTTCGTAAAGAAATTTTCTCTGCTATAATAGAATACTTATCATCTAACACCTGAATCTGTAAGAGCCTAGCTATATATAGCAAACCTACGAGTAACACTACCGCATAAATATAAAATGAGCGGTGCTGATACATACTATATACGCTTAGTGGTAGAAAACTGTATAATAGCTATAATAGTAAGTGATAGCAGTGAACTAGATAGCACAGTAAGGCCATAATTAGCACCATGAATAGCTCCTACACTTCCTATGAAAAACAAATACAAATGATAGAAAAATACTAAAATAGCAGCAGTATATGCAAAACTCACTAGTCCTGCTGAATTAACTGTGTATGGCAGCCTATTCGCTATATGCTGCTTAAGATCTTGCCTATTGAGCAGTCCGATTCTGAATACTATAAGCCACAGACAAGCAGAGGTGTGTATACCCGGCGTAGCAGTGAAAAAATCCACTAGTAACCCTAGTCCTGCCGCTATAAGGACTTGATTTAACCTACTGAGATGCAGTGGCAGAGTAATCAGTAAAATTATAAACACCTGCGGAACGATAAAAGCAGAAAGCTCCAGATGATTAAGTACCAAAAGCTGCAATGCTAAAATCAATATCCAGTATAGAATGCGTCTAGTCATTGTCAGAGATGAGTGCTTCCATTTGGTCTATATCTCTATTAATTATAACAAAAACATATTCTAAGCTTCTGAAATTAGTAGCAGTCTCTATCTCCGTCTCATAGTACTGACTTTTAGGATTTTTATCCAACTTAGTGATTGTGCCTAAGGATATACCGGAAGGAAAAAGCATTGATGACTTACCTGTTTTTACCTCATCTCCTATTTTAAGTTCTTCTAGATTGTTGATACCCGAAATACGCATCACATTGGGAGCCTCATTTACCCAGAGAAGTTTGGTGTAGTATTCCATACCATGAATATTGGGTATGACAGTCATATTGGTATTGAGTAGAGACATCACTGTACTATAATTAGCGGTAGACTTAAGCACCAGTCCTGCTAGACCCTCGGAAGAAATTACACCCATATTTTTATGTATTCCGTGGTTCCCTCCTTTGTTTATCACAAACACATTATTAGCCTTAAACGTAGTATTATACACCACTTGAGCTGGAATGACGTCATACAGTGATTTTCTACTGGTATCCTTTAATTCAATGGTATCTCCAGATACTAATAATGTACCTATTGTTGAGTTTTGAAACTGGGTTGCTATCTGATCTTGTAGTAATTGGTTCTGATACTTAAGATCAAAATAATCAGTCACATCTGAAGACATAGTATTGCCAGCGTCTGTTACAGAATTCGCTGTTTGGGTAAAAGAAGCTTGTTGAAAAGGGTTTAGACTAAAGACTAGAAAGCCACAAATAACTTGCAGTAGTGCAAACACTATCAGGTGTAATCTTTGCTCTATAAATGCAAGTAACTGCTGCATTAGGAGTTGATGAAGATCGTTTTATAACTTTTTAGGTTTTTTAGAGCTACAGCAGTACCACGTACCACAGCCCTTAGTGGATCTTCTGCTACATATACTGGCAGCTTAGTTTTACTGGATATACGTCTGTCTAGTCCTCTAAGCAGTGCACCACCACCAGTAAGATATAGTCCTGTTTGATAGATGTCTGCTGAAAGTTCTGGAGGTGTAAGCTCCAATGCCTTCATCACGGCTTCTTCTATTTTAGAAATAGACTTATCTAGTGCTAATGCTATTTCCGAATAAGAAACCAATATCTGCTTCGGGATACCTGTCATAAGATCTCTACCATTCACTGGATAATCCTCTGGTGGATTTTCAAGCTCTGGAAGGGCAGCACCCACTTCTACTTTAATGTATTCTGCGGTACGCTCACCTATCATTAGGTTATGCTGTCTACGCATATATTCTATTATATCATTGGTAAAATCGTCTCCTGCTACTCGGATAGACTCATCAGACACTATTCCTGAAAGTGCTATTACAGCTATTTCTGTCGTACCACCTCCTATATCTATGATCATATTTCCCATAGGCTCAGTCACGTCTATACCGATACCTATAGCAGCTGCCATTGGCTCAGGAATCATATACACTTCCTTACCTCCGGAGCGTTCTGCACTTTCTTTTACTGCTCGTTTTTCTACCTGAGTGATTCCACTGGGAATACATATCACCAAACGCAATTGCGGACTACCAAACCTACTTTTGGTATTAATTAGCTTTATAAAATGGCTAATCATTTGCTCTGCCGCTTCAAAATCAGCTATTACACCATCCTTAAGTGGTCGTATTGTTTTGATTTCTTCGTGTGTTTTACCGTGCATTTTCTGGGCCTCAGAACCTACAGCAAGTACTTCTTTAGTCGTACGGTTAATCGCTATGATAGATGGCTCATCCACCACTAACTTGTCTTTATGAATGATGAGTGTATTAGCTGTACCTAAATCTATAGCTAGTTCTTGCGTGAAAAAATTAAATATTCCCATTAGGGTAAATTGTTAGTTTTAGTGTATTTTTAAAGAATCGCAAAAGTATTGATTTATAAAGATTTATTCAACAGTGAAAATCTAATTTAACTCGATATTTTCAATATATTTAACGACATATGACATGTTCAACGTCTTGGTTTTAGTAGGTAAAAAAGCACACAATTCGAATTGATAATAATATTGCCAAATAAAAGATAATATTTTAATCTTTTTGTGCTATGTTTGCACTCACATGTATTTCGATAAAAACGTAAAACTACTCCGTACTCAGAAAGGGCTTTCACAGCAAGACTTAGCAGACTCATTAGAGCTTACCCGCTCTAAGTTAAATAGTTACGAACGTGGAGTACAGCCTCCTTTTGATATACAAATAGATATAGCAGATTATTTCAATGTCACTTTAGACGGGCTCGTGCGTCATGACCTTTCTAAACTCACACATTTTAAGCTTACGCAAATACTAAAAGGTAGCGAGGCAGATGTACGTGGCAGAAAACTTCGCTTACTCACCGTGAGTGTAGATGCCAATGAAGAGGAAAATATAGAAATAGTAAGCATGAAAGCTCAAGCAGGATACACCGGTGGATATGCTGACCCCGAATTCATCAAAGATCTACCTAAATTTAAGCTTCCTTTCTTACCTAAAAACAAGACTTATCGTAGTTTTCAGATAAAAGGAGACAGCATGCCTCCAGTAAGTGAAGGCTCATGGGTGACTGCTAGTTACCTGCAAGATTGGAATGATATAAAAGATGGAGATAATTATATAGTAGTCACTAAAGATGACGGAATCGTATTCAAACGCCTGTATAACAAGATAAAAGCAGATCATAGCCTTACGTTAGTAAGTACTAATAGTGCCTACGCTCCATACATACTTCATATAGACCAAGTAGTGGAGGTATGGAAGTTTGAGACATGGAACGGGTTTGAGGTGTAGAGGCTATCCATCGTAAAGACTTAATACTACATCGCGACGACGTAATATCACTACGTCAGAAAACTATAAATCAAAAAAATCCCACAACCTAGGTTGTGGGATTTTTTACTAACTAAACTACTTGATGCTAATCTAGACGAATAGCATAAGCTTCTTTATCTCCTTCTGAAGTCACTCCTTCTATAAGGACTGCTCCAGGTTTTCCTACTAGTGCATTCTCTACATCCTTAGTAGTATAAACGGGTGACTTATCTATATGTGTAATAATAAAGCCACTCGGTATGCCTTTCTGCTTCATGGCACCGCTGCCTAGCTTACTGATTTTTACACCACTTTTAAGCTTCAAAGCTAGACGCTCATCACGGCTTAAATTCTCAAGTTCCGCTCCTAATACTTTCGTCTCTTCTCTCACCACGTCTGTATTCATTTCCTTTTCTCCTTCTTTGGATAAAAGCGTAGCGGACAGCGTCTTCTCTTTCCCATCTCTCACTAGTGATATATCTATCTTATCTCCCGGGTGATACTTGCTGATTTGCTCTTGGAGCTCACTAGACTTATCTACTCGTACGCCACTTATCTTAGTGATGACGTCACCTTCTTTCACACCTGCGTTATCAGCACTTCCGCCTTCACTAACAGCTGGTATATACACTCCAGTAAGATTTTCTAAGCCTTTATCATTAGCGAGCTCCTGAGTGATATCCTGAATACGAACTCCCAATATAGCTCGCTTAACCTCGCCATAATCTTTAAGATCACCTATTATCTTTTTAGCTAAGTTGATGGGAATAGCGAAACTGTATCCAGAATAAGATCCAGTTTGAGAAGCTATGGCGGTATTGATCCCGATAAGCTCGCCACTTGTATTTACGAGAGCACCACCACTATTACCTGGATTTACAGCAGCATCCGTCTGAATGAAGTTTTCTATAGCATACTCACCACCTCGCTCTCTGAGTAGATTTATATTCCTCCCTTTTGCACTCACTATACCAGCGGTAACCGTGCTTGTAAGGTTAAATGGATTACCTACAGCTACTACCCACTCTCCTACTTTAAGATCATCACTATTACCTAAATTAAGGTACAGCAGATTATCCTCTTGTATCTTGAGTAAAGCTAAATCAGTCTCTGGATCTGTACCCACCACTTCAGCTATATAGGCACGCTTATCCTCTAATATCACTTCCACTTTACTCGCATTATCTACCACGTGATTATTCGTCACTATATATCCATCTTTTGTGATAATGACGCCAGAGCCTGTAGCCTGCTGAGGTCCACGTTGTGGAGATTGGAAGTTAGGACCAAAGAATTCCTCGAAAGGATTCTTCCCTTGGCTTCTTGTACTTGCATTCATCGTAGTTTTGATATGCACTACTGCTGGTGTGGAGATGTCTGCCACACTCACAAAATCTACATCTGGTACGTCTATCAATTTTTCCGCCAATGTAAATTTGGCATTTTCATGCGATTGAAACCCTTGTGGCACTTTTTCTTCCGTAAAAGCACGATTAACTCCTAGGGCTATCAAACCTCCTATTACAGCTACACCCAACACTCCTAATACTTTTTTTATGTCCATATATCTACTATTAAAAATTCTAAATTAAATATTACAGTTACTACTACAAAATACATTCATCAGAAGTATCAAAAGGGGTAAAAAATATTATTACCTTTGGTCACTGCAAATCCTATGTATATAACGGCTGAAATATATGTTTCGTTACCCTCCATTCACCTTTCTCGATTAACGCGTATTAACTATCTACAAAATGTTTGGTATAGGTAAACTAGCAGATCATATCATCATTGAGCGAATAAAACAAGGTGACGAGAAAATGCTCGTGTACTTGTACAAAGAGCACCATACGATGGTAAAAAACTTCATACTAAAAAACAACGGTGATGATTCAGCGGTAGATGATGTACTTCAGGATACCGTGATAGCCGTGTGGAAGAATACGAATAAACCCGAATTCCTGCTACAAGCTAAACTAAGTACATACGTAATGGCGATAGGTAAAAATCTGTGGTTTAAAGAACTAAAAAAACGTACTAAATTTAAACTAGTAGACGAGGCTAACCACCTAGGCCACGGCTCTGAAGAGATGCATCTTGAGCTAGATCAAGGTATCATCAGACAGCTTGTAAAGGATATGGATAAAACCTGCGGCAAACTTCTAGCCTATTTCTATTTTGACGGATTTAGTACTAAGGTAATAGCAGAGAAGCTTGGCTATGCCAATGCAGATACTGTCAAGAGTAAGAAGTACCAATGCTTCAAAAAACTACAAAATACAGTTTTAGCCACTTATAATAAGGAAGAACTGCTATGAATATGGATGAACAAACATATCATAGTATAGACGCTTACCTAAGTGGTGAACTACAAGGGAGAAAATTAGATGAATTTAAAGCTGAGCTAAGAACTAATAAAGATCTTCAAGAATCTGTAACTATTCAAGAAAAAATTATATCAGCTATAAACGCTGAAAGAGATAAAGAACTGAAAGAATATCTTACTGGAAAAACAAGAAAAAAAGCCTTACAGATAGCACCTGTTTATAGAACGTGGATGCTTACAGCAGCAGCCATAGCACTCCTTATATCAGCTGTAATAACTCTGATACCATATGTAAATACTACTTCAAAAGAGAATAAGACTGCCATTCCTAAACCTGAAAAGAATGAAACTACAGACTCTAAAGTATATGAACCTGCTCCGCTAGACGACATAGAAACTACACCAGTAGATACTCAGACTCTAGCTATGACAAAAGTACCTGAGGTGACTGATGATACAGAACCCGCAGACGAAAATGTGCTTTTAGAACTTGAAGATGAAGATGAATTCACTGAACCGTTAGATGAACAAAATAGTGATGATATGATTACCTCTGTCACCGAAACAGACAAAACTACAGATGCATTAAAAATCAATACACCTGTCATAAAAAACATACCACCTGACCAATCTACTGCTATTCTTGAAAGTACAGAAATAGAAGTACGAGGAGATGAGCTGTTAGCCTCTAGACGTTTTACAGTACCTGGTATAGAACCAGATTTCAGTATCGACGCTACCAGGCTAGATGAGATACAAAAAGACAGTGCGACTGATAAGAAAAAGGACGAAAACAAAAATATTTCAACCGAAAGAGAAAATGTTACTGATTATGCTGCTACCTCCAGAGAAGTAGAGGTAGAGTACTGGAAAAGCATAGTAAACTACAAAGGGTACCAATACGATGGGAGTAAAGTGAAACTCTACGGTATTGACCAAACTAAAATGCTAAATTTCAAAGAATTAGACAGTAGACTTTATCTAAAATCCGAAGAAAAGCAATACTATCTAGAAAAAAATAAAAAATACAATAGACTGGTAGAAGTCACAAACCCTACACTACTAAAAGTACTCAATGACTAAAGAAATAACATTCTATAAATACCAAGGCACTGGCAATGATTTTATAATCACTACCGACCTATATGAAGTGACTACTGATCAAATAGTCTCCCTCTGCGATCGCAGATACGGCATAGGTGCTGATGGACTCATCGTTATGAGAAAAGGTGGCACTACTGATTTTGATATGATGTACTATAATGCTGACGGCTCAGAAAGTTTCTGCGGAAATGGAAGTAGATGTGCAGCTAAGCACGCTGCATACTTAGGCTGGGTGAGCGGTGAGTGTACATTTAAGTCTAATGACGGTGAACATACTGCCACAATAGAAGACGATGAAGTGAAACTAAAAATGCACGATGTAGATATGGTCCTAGTAGAAGACGAAGGCTATATGCTCAATACTGGCTCTCCACATTACATAGCTTACACCGAAGAACTAGAAGAGCTAGATCTTATCACTGCTGCTCATGCTATTAGATATAATGAGAACTTCAAAGAAGTAGGAATCAACGTGAACTATCTAGAAGCTAAAAACGGTATACTCTATATACGAACCTACGAGCGTGGTGTGGAAGCTGAGACGCTTAGTTGTGGCACAGGAGCCACAGCAGCTGCCATAGCCCATTACCTCGAAAAAGGAAGTACACTTAAACGATTCTCACAAAAAATACAAACAAAAGGCGGAGCACTAATGGTCACCTTTAGTAAGAAAGACACTGTATTTTCTAATATCTACCTATGTGGACCTGCAGTGCAGGTGTACTCGGGTAAGATAAGTATATGAAAAAGTGGGTTGTACGTATCGTAATTCTGGGAGTGCTTACCATCACATTGGTATTCTTCCTAAACTATCTCGTAGTATCCCAAGCCTCTGACAAAATATATACTGAAGCATCTGAAACTCCTGCCAAGAAAATAGGCCTACTTTTAGGTACTAGTAAGTTCGTAGGTGGTGGATCGATAAATCTTTTCTACAAATACCGTGTACAAGCTGCTGTAGCACTCTATAACGCGGGTAAAATTAATTATATCCTAATCAGTGGAGACAATAGCAGAGAGGGATATGATGAGCCTACGAGTATGAAAGAAGACCTCGTGGCTGCAGGAGTCCCAGAAAATGCTATATACCTAGATTATGCTGGATTTAGAACGCTAGACTCTATTGTACGATGCAAGGAAATATTTGGAGAAACAGACATCACAATCATCTCTCAGCAATTTCACAATGAGCGAGCCATTTACCTAGCAGAATCTAATGGCATGAAAGCCATAGGATATAATGCCACAGATATCTCCGGTAGATACGGTCTCAAAACACACCTCAGGGAGTACTTAGCCCGCACTAAGATGTTCTTAGATATTTTAATAGACAAGAAACCTAAATTTTTAGGAAAGCCAGTGGATATAGGGTGATGTATAAATGATAAGTATCTTAGGAAATACAGAATAACCTCTGCTAGACTACAGACGCATGATTACAGCTCTAATGGAGGATGGGTTATCACCATCTGCACTTCAGACAGACAACATTTTTTTGGTGAAATAAAAATGGAGATAGTTGTATCAGTTGCAAGAGGACAAAAAACTCTCAATAAATTACATTTATTGCTTGAGGAAGAGATGGTAAATACCATAAAAAAACAGAATTTTCGACTCTTAAATAAAGTCTTCACTAACTTTATAGAATATAATAGAATTGGGGAAATCCAGTATCAAGAAGCTACACTCCTCCCTACTTCATATTCACATCCAATGCATCCCTCAAAGCATTGCCAAGAAAATTGAAAGACATTACCAATAGCATAATGCACACTCCAGGAATGATAGCTAGATATGCTGCATCGAAAACAATATAGTTATAATGTTCCTTTATCATACTGCCCCAACTCGGCATAGGTGCTTGTACTCCAAGACCTAAGAAACTTAAACCTGCTTCTAGCAAGATAGCACTTGCAAAATTAGCTGCACATACTACAATAATAGGTGCCATGATATTGGGTAGTATATGTTTAAAGAGTATTCTGATATTCCCAAAACCCAATACTTTAGCAGCTTGGATATACTCCATTTCTTTAATCTGTAGCACTTGTCCTCGCACTATACGTGCTAGCTCTACCCACATACTGAGTCCTATCGCTAAGAAAACTTGGTACAGCCCTTTTTCTTGAAAAGCAAAACTGATAGCAATAGCAATCAACAGACTAGGTAGACTCCATACTACGTTAATCAGCCAAAGGATAACACTATCTACCCAGCCACCGAAGTAGCCAGCCAGCAGCCCTAAGGTAGTCCCTATAAATAGTGTAATAAGTACTGCCATGAACCCCACTAATAGCGATACCCTCGCTCCTATAATTACTCGGCTAAGTACATCACGACCATAACGGTCTGTGCCTAGTATAAAAGTACGGCGTACTATATCTTTTTCAGAAATTGCAGTTTTTGAAGGCTGCCACATCTCTAATCCATTCTTATTATAGACTACATAGCTATCTGCTTTCCATTTAGATACGGGGGTATACTCATAGGCATTTTCCTGACCACTCACTAAGCGTGTAAACCATGAAACAGCATCTACTTCTCTCTTTGCTCCACGAAACATATCTACCTGAAAACCTGGCTTTTCTATGGCTACTTCTAGATGTATGTCGTTGGCTTTAGGAGTTGCATCAGGTGTGATAATATAACCTAGGACGGCTATTACCAGTAGCAGACTGATAAAAATGAGTCCTGCGAAACCCAGTCTATTTTTTACGATCTTTTTGAGCATTTTGATGCTTGATTTCTATGGCGGTGAGAACTGCCAGGAAGCTATACAATGGTACCGCTATTTTGTCAAACTCGATGTAGTTATTGAGCACCGCGTGTGTGAAATAAGTGACAAGGCCTAGAAACACAGCCATACTGAGATACTTGGCACTGCCACTCAATACCCGCTGGTGCTTAAACCCTAAACTGAAAACCCATACGACTATACTCATAAACAGTAATGCTCCAGGCAACCCACTCTCTGCTAGAGGACGCAGATACTCTGAGTGTATGCCACCGAGTGTTCCGGCATTGGTACTGATAATGGTCATCTCATGAGGTAGCTGAAACTGCCCATACTGAAATGTATATGTCCCTGGCCCCCAGCCCATCATAGGCTTATCCTCCCACATACGAGAGGCAGAACTCCATCTATTAAATCGCTCGAGATTAGAAGGATCAGAAGATACGTTACCTACAGACTGCAGGTGATTTTCTATATTATCATCAGATTCATTTTTATTTCTAGAAAGATCGGTAAATAAATTATCTAGGTTACTGGCTAAGTAAGCTACTCCCACTACGGCGATTATTAACAAGTAGTGGAACCGTATCTTCATCCTAAGCAGAGCATATATACCTAATGCAGCCAATAAACTCACCCAAGATGCTCGGGTAAATGAAAGTGCAACAGCTAGGACTAAGAACATGAAGAGTATCACACACAGTATCCTAACCCATGCACCATATTTCAGCCAGCTGCCATGTATGGCAAATACGAAAAGTACAGGGACCACAAAGGATATACAAGCTGCGTACATTCCGTGATCTGGTAAAAACGGACGCATAGCCGTATAGGCATATGATCTGCTAAATCCTCCTTGAGCATGAATAAAAAGTGTATACGAAGCCAAGATTACGACTGATACTATAAATATCCAGATAAATTTTTTAGCCATACTTTCTTGCTGAAAGTACCGTGATAATAAGAAATAGAAAACGACCAAGTACCAGCTTTTCATCAGGACATACTTTGCACTGATAATAGGCATAGTACTACTAATAGCTGTGACTACTAGCCACCCAAAATCTACAATAATAAGCACGCTGAGTATCACACTTACCTCTGGAAATTTCAGCGTACGAGAACTGATGAGTTTTAACAAAACACCAATAAACAGTAAAATTATGATGGGTTCAGTAGGTATACTGAGATTTACAGAACTATAACGCTCATCTATGAGATGCACTGATAGTGGAGTAGCAAATGCTAGAAAGTAAAGTAGGTACTTTGGTTTATGGATACCCACCCAAAGTGTCATTATTACTGCTGGTGCTGCTAAAGCTGCATATAAATCTAGATACACTGCTGCTAGGCAGTAAACCAGAAAAACACCGGACCATAGGTACAGTTTTTTTATGTCTAGCGACATATCCATCTACTTTTTCAGTAGACTCATTTGATTCATAATAAGAAGCACTACTATACTAAAAAAGCCCACTGCACCTGTGATTAGAAGAACTATCAACGAGCGAACTGGATATGATTTTTTCTCAGCAGGTGCAGCACTTGTAAGTATAAACTTTTGAGGTACTGTTTTCTCTACGTCGACCTTTGATTTTTCATATCTCTTAAGTAACTTACTTAAACTTTCTAGTTCTAATATGAGTGTTTCTCTTAAAAAGGTGTACTCACCGGCATACTCTGCTAATTTATTTTGTACAGCTTGTAGTCGTCTCCCTTTAGAACTACTAGCATCTACTTTATAGAGCTCCTCTGCGAGTGCCCTAGACTGCTCTTCGTAGTTAGTAATACCTTTCCTTCCTAGTTCTTTTAGTCGATTACGAATTTCTCCTACTTCCCTTTCCTTCTTTCTAAATTCACCTTCTACTATCTCTAATGCTTGAAGCGAAACTTGCTTTTGGATCTCTGTCTTCACGCTATCATATAAGGCTCCTATACCATTCGCTATCTCAGCAGCTTTGATAGGATCCTTATCTAGTACGAGTATCTCCACAGCTAAATGACGAGTTCTATTAAACTTAATATTACTCTTCATCTTATTCCCTAAGTCTGTGAATGGACTGCCACCATCGACATCTATACCATAGTGATTCATTAGGTCAAAGTTTTTGACTATTCTACCTTGCAGAGCAGACGAATTAAGTAACTGAAGTGCATTCTCAGCCTCTTCTTCCTCACCAAAAGCAAGTGGATCTGACTGACGCTGAGTTAAGTCAGTAAATAAAGCATTCCCTATCGAATTAATTTTAGTAGGATAAAATATAACTTGGGATTCATATTTAGGGTTAATAATAAATGGTGCTGTAAGTACCGCTGATAGGACTGCTGCTGAAAGTACAATTATGAGTAAGTGTTTTCTGTATTTCCATACTAGAGAAACTATATCCATAAAATTAAAATCAAACTCTTTGTTTTGGTTCATTCTATACGTTTAAAATAAGGCTCAAAGGTAAATCAATAGGTCTATTTATAGTCATTTTCTTCTCAATGACTTTAGGTGCTTAGCTTCAAAAAGATTAAAGAGATATGCTCCTATTACAATGGCAACTGAAATCATCATAAAGTGAACGAGGGTATTTGTTAAATATTGCTTGGTATAAATAATCAATAAGGGTAAGAGTATAACACCAGTTAACACTGAAATAGCTTGACTCTTCTTCCACCGAAGACGAAACATTTTAAAACAAATAAGGTAGCACATACACCCAAAGAAGACTTGACTCACTAGTGTAGCTGAAGCGGCACCTTGAGCTCCATACAAAGGAATAAGAACATAATTAAGTATTAAATTTACTCCCAATGTGATAGCAGCAAATCTATTCAGCCATTTCAGTTCCTTAGCTGCAGTAAGTAAGGCTCCATATACCAATGTCAATACACTTCCCAAAAACCCGAACATCAATAATACAAGTACATCCGCAGATGCATTATTTGCTCGCTTAGGATTTATAATTTCTAATAAATCTGAACCATAGACTATACTTAGACAAGAAAGTATTATACCACCAAAAAGAAGTAATCTAGCAGTATAGCTAGTGATCTTTTGTATGATCTCGGTATCATTTATATTTTTACTAAAAAAGGGAAGGAGCACACCACTAAATACCTGTGCGAACATCAGAATAGCAAAATAAAAACGATAGCCTAACGCATATGTGCCTGCTTCAGCATCACCTACTAATTGCTTAATCATCACCCCATCCATGTATGTATATAAACCCATAAGGGTAACTAAGATAGCAAAGGGCCATGCTTTTTTCATAAGAGGTCTAAGAGAATCTAACTGAAATGATATACGCATACTACCTAAGTGATTTCTCAAGAAGAATAAGAGTACCAAGACCACTATGGACAAGCTCAATACCTGGGCAAGAGCAAATCGAGTAATAGTCAATGATAATAAGGGAATTTCACCCCACAATAATGCACTCACAAAGGCAATGACTAGGACTCTATCCAAAACCAAAAACACGCCATCTAGTTTAAATCTCTGTAGACTAGCTACTATACTTCTAAAGTATTGTACAAATGACGAAAGTATCTGTATCCCACATAATATAATAAGCAGACTAAACTCCTGAGAGGTGTATCCTAGTATATACCCTACGCTAAATACAATGCCCACATAAACTACAGAAAGTAATAATTTGAGACCCAAGATAGAGCCGGCTAACGACGCTATTTTAGTATTATCTCGTGATACTTCCGTGATATTGAAGCTATTTAATCCTAAATCAAGTACGATGAAAAACAACATACTGAAATTAAACAACGCAAAGTAATTACCATAGACTTCCGGACTCAAAACATCCTGTACTGCAGCATCTATTATGAGTATCCATATAGGTTTAACTAGCAGATTTAGCACCTGCATAAACACAATGTCAGAAAGATACTTCTTCAGCATTTGTTACACTAAAGCTGCTTGTTCATCTTTGTACTCCACTCTACGAGTGATCGCAAGCAGAAAAAATCCTACTATAAAGAAAAACATTAGCATCAGAACGGAAACACGCATACTACCAAAATAGCCTTCTAAGAACCCGAACAATAATGGACCAACGATTAGTCCTATTTTTTCCATCACATCAAAAAAACTAAAGAATGATGCACTATCATCTGTCTCTGGAAGCATCTTACTGTAAGTACTTCTGCTCAATGACTGCGTGCCACCCATCACAAAACCTACTATTGTTGCTAAGACATAAAACTGTATAGGTGTTGTTATGAAGTATGCTAATATGGTACATATAACCCATATCACTGCTGCCAGCATCAGTGTACGAATATTGCCAAATTTAAAACTGATATTTGACATAGCATACGCTCCCACTATGGCAATCAGCTGAATTAATATAATACTCACAATAAGACCTGTTTCCCTAGTTTGCCACCATACTGGATTTTGATCGGCAGGTACCCATGTTATTTCTTTACTAGCAAATAGTACTGCCAGTAGCATTACTGTCTGAACACCTGTATTATACGTAAAATAACTCGCTAAGAACATTCGCACCTTGGGTTGTTGTCGCAGCTGCTTCCATACTTTTAGTAGCTCCTTATATCCGTTAAGTATTACATTCTTTCGTTTAACTTTAGCTTCATAGTGGCTCTTATTAGGCAAATAATAGTACGTATACTGAGCAAAACCTATCCACCAAACACCAACTAACAGAAAACCAGCTTTTATAGGCATTATATCCGTGAATTGGCTCAATATAAGAATAGTAATGAGGAGTAAAACACTACCAAAATAGCCCAGACTAAAACCTTTGGCACTTATAGCATCGTGCTTATCCTTATCTGCAATCTCGAGCAAAAATGAGTTGTAAAAAACAATACTTCCCCAAAAACCAATACTAGCAATAAACACTGAAAGCATACTCATCTCTAGTTGTTCTACATCAAAGAAATATAGGCTCATACACGCCAATGCCCCCATATAACAAAAGAGCTTTAGAAACATTTTCTTTGTTCCTGAATAATCAGCGATACCAGAAAGTATAGGTACCAGGAGTACTACGATAAAAAAGGATGCAGAATACACATATGAATACAGTTCTGTATTTACGAATTTCCTCCCAAAAAACATCACCATTTCAACTGATTTACCTCCTATTATTTCTACTAAATTATTCCTTTCAGCATAGTCCTTTGTGACCGATACATAAAAGATAGGAAAAATAGCAGTAGAGATTATTAGGTTATAAACGGAATTGGCCCAATCATAAAAGGTCCACGCGTTTATTACTTTCGGATCGTTTTTTCTAAATATAAATGCCACAACGTTCCTTCAAAAAAAGAGAAAAATACTGTTCCCGCAAGAAATATTTAAACTACGCTGCTTTTAATCGCAATCTATTGATCACTATTTCAGCTTCTTCTAGACCTATATTCACCTCCTTTATAGTGTCATCAGAAGGAGACTCATACATGTAGTCACTGAGTATAGCTTCGCACACAGAGCGTAATCCTCTAGCACCTAACTTAAACTCTAGAGCTTTTTCTACGATGAAGTCTATCACACTATCTGCTATGGTCAGCTTTATGCCTTCCATTTCAAATAAAGCTATATACTGACGGATAAGAGCGTTCTTAGGCTCTAGCAGTATACATTTAAGTGTTTCCGCGTCTAGTGGCTTAAGAGCAGTTAGTATCGGGATACGACCTATTATTTCTGGTATAAGTCCAAACTGCTTGATATCCGAAGGGATAGCATACTGTAAGTACTCATCTGTAGTGATATCAGTCTCTTCCTTTGATTTAAAACCAAGTGAATTGGCCTTCATTCTACGAGATATGATTTTATCTATCCCATCAAATGCACCCCCACACACGAATAAGATATTCTTAGTGTCTATCTGCACCATCTTCTGATCAGGATGCTTACGTCCTCCTTGGGGAGCTACGTTAGCTACCGTACCTTCTAGGATCTTAAGTAGACCCTGCTGCACTCCTTCTCCACTTACATCTCTAGTGATGCTTGGGTTATCACTCTTACGGGCTATCTTATCTATCTCGTCTATATAGATGATACCTCTCTCAGTAGCTTCCTTATTATAGTCTGCAGACTGGTAGAGTCGAGATATAATACTCTCTACATCCTCTCCTACATAGCCAGCCTCTGTAAGTACAGTAGCATCTGCTATGCAAAAAGGAACTTCTAATGATCTAGCTAAGGTCTTAGCTAATAGCGTCTTACCAGTACCAGTCTCCCCTATGAGTAGCACATTAGACTTCTCTAATTCTACTCCGTCTTTACTCTCGTGAGTCAGACGCTTGTAGTGATTATACACCGCCACACACAGCGTTCTTTTCGCAGCATCTTGACCAATCACGTACTCATCTAGAAGTGCTTTTATCTCCTTAGGCTTCTTTAGCTCAAAGGAGAGTTTCTTTCCTTTTTTAATCTTGCCACCATTTTCATTGACGACTATTTCATTCCCTTGGTGTATGCAGTCCTCACATATGTGAGCATCTATACCTGAGATAAGAAGACCTACATCTCCTTTACTTCTACCACAGAATGAACAAGAAAGTTCTGTATCTTTTTTTGCCAAACCTTATTTTGTTTTTCTTTCTAATACTTCATCCAGCATACCGTACTCTTTGGCTTCCTGTGCAGTCATCCAGTAGTCACGCTCGCTATCTTTTTCTACTTTAGCATACTTCTGACCGCTATGATTCGCTATGATATCATACAGTTCTTTTTTAAGCTTCATGATCTCTTTTACTGTAATCTCCATGTCAGTAGCCTGACCTTGTGCACCGCCCAGAGGCTGGTGAATCATCACACGACTATGCTTTAGAGCTGTACGCTTACCTTTAGTACCTGCACACATTAACACTGCACCCATACTAGCAGCTATACCTGTACAGATAGTAGCTACGTCTGGAGCTATATACTGCATAGTATCATATATACCTAAGCCAGCATATACGCTGCCACCTGGACTATTAATATATATCTGGATATCACGCTTGGCATCTGAACTTTCTAAGAAAAGAAGCTGAGCTTGTACTACATTAGCTATATAGTCATCTATACCTGTACCTAAGAAAATAATTCTATCTGCCATCAGTCTAGAGAATACATCTACCTCTCTAAAAGGCATCTGACGCTCCTCTATCACTGTACGAGTCATATCTTGTGGTGCGTGCAAAGAGCTATCAATGTAGTGATCCACTTTGGTACTGCTTATTCCGTGATGCTTTATTGCGTATTTTCTAAATTCTTTTCCGTAATCCATGTTGTTATTTCTTGTTTCAAAGGTAAACAATTCGTTTATCAATCTAGTTTCAAAAAAAAACCACTCGGGGTATCGAGTGGTTTTTTCTACAGACAGATGATTCTATCCTTTGTCATTGAACTTTTTCACCTCATCGTAAAATTTATCTACTTTCAGCTTTTTACTTTTTATAGTAATAAGTTCTTTTACTTTATCCAGTACTTTTTTATCTACTACTACATCGCGTATACGCATTAGGTACCCTTTATCTTCTCTATTTTTGGCTTCAAAATTTTGAACCATAGCAGGATCCGGATTATTGAGACCGTACTGTCTGAGCATCTGTGCAGTATAAGCGAATGATGTCTGATTGATATCCTCATCCGTAACTTCTACATTTTCTTGCTCAGCTATTTTTTCCCTAATTAGTTGCTTACTAAGCACTCCAGATTCTTTGCCGTATAGCTCATCTATATTATCAGCGTTATACGTCTCAGGCTTAGTGCCTTGTAACCATCTTTTTAAGAAGTCGTCAGGAAGGCTAAGCTTATGGTTTATATTCAATACTGCATTGATTTCCGCTTCCAGCTGCTTTTCAGCTTCTGCCACGTAATATGCACCCAAGTTTTCTTCTATCTTCTTCTTAAATTCTTCTTCATTAGCTACAGTTCCCGGTCCCATTACTAAATCAAAAAATGTTTGATCTAGTTCTGCTTCTTGTACTCTTCTAATTTCTTTAACTTTTCCTTTAAAAGTTTTATTTAAAGTAGGTATGGCGTCTTTCTCTATACCTAAAGACTGAGCTATTACCATTTCATTGTCATTGAATAGATCAAAAACATTCAGCTCTAGTACGTTGTCTGTACTTACACCTACTAACTGTTTTTTTACTTTCTTATTCTTAATTACTTCTGGTAGTACCGTCACCTCTTGCTCAAAGATGCCACCATCCTTGTGATCACCTTTTTTATCCACCTCAGTCATCAGCATTACTACTGAATCATTTTCTGTTTCGGACTTTTCTACCGTATCTAACTTTCCGTTTTGTCTTCTTAAGTTCTTAACTTCAGTATCTATCTCCTTACCGTCCAGCTCTATCTCATAGCGAGTCAGCTTATCTTTAGTACTTATGTTAAGTTCAAAAATAGGAGCTAGACCAAGATCAAAATGAAATGTAAAGTCACCGTAACTATCAAAATCTGTCTCATTTTCTATTTCTTCACTGGTCATAGGTTGACCAAGAATATCGATTTTATTATCTTGAAGATACTTGTACAACTGTTCTGAGGTGAGTCTATTGACTTCTTCAAACAAAGCACTCTTACCGATCATCTGCTTGACCATACCCATAGGTACTGTTCCTGGTCTGAAGCCAGGAATTTTTGCCTTTTTACGATAGTCTTTAAACTGCTTGTTTAAATTCTCTTTGTAATCTTCGTTTGTGATTTTTACGCTAATGATAGCATTGAAATCATCTTTTTTTTCAAAGGTAACGTTCACTGTAATCTCTATTAATAAAGTGTGTATGTTTTATTTGATGCTAAAAGCTATGCCTCTAGAAGGAAGTTACTATAAAAGACAAAACCCTGTGACGACAGGGCTTTGTACTCTTATAAAGTGCGGGCGAAAGGACTCGAACCTTCACACCGTGAGGCACTAGATCCTAAGTCTAGCGTGTCTACCAATTTCACCACGCCCGCTTAGCTCCTTGTTAAAGGGCTGCAAATGTAGAATTATTTATATAATCTCTAAATTTTTTTTCAAAAAAAATCTTCCTCACCGTAAGTGAGGAAGATTTAAGTTAGCTAAGAAGCTCAGCTCCTTAGTTGACTTGCATTTTTTTAGTGACGCTATGATCTTCTGTAGTGAGCGTGTAGAAGTACATTCCACTCGTGAGTCCATTTGCATCAAGAGTTATCGTGTGATTACCTCCACTCAGTACACCTAAATCTCCTTGATTTACTACATTACCTAGTATATCTGTCACGGTAAGCGTAACATTACTATTACTACGTAAGTACACTATCACATCCGAAGTTCCTCTGAAAGGATTTGGCTGATTTTGACTCACTACGAATACTTCAGCAGTTTTATCATCTTCAACTCCTGTGATTACATCTTGCCCCAAAATATCACTTAATATATCCGTAATTGGAATCGCAACATATTTCATAGTACACTCATCATTTGGATGTGAGCCTGCATTAGCAGAGTGATTTTGTAAGTGAGTGCCAGGATACGTATCTTCTTGATAGATTACGTGCAGAAAGTCGTTAGATCTCTTAGCGACACACGGAAAATTACATTCCATAGTACCATCTTGAGTAATATTTTGAGGCTCGCTCCAATTAGCACCTCCATCTGTAGAATACATTACAAATATGTCTCTATGATTGGCTTGAAGGAAGTGAAATGCACGCTCTACTGGAGCAGAATATACGACAAACAAATTACCATTTGCATCTACACTAGCCGAAGGCATAGTTATCAAATTTGTATTCCCCACTCGAGCAGCAGAAAGCAAATTATTTGGCACATTACCATCAACTAAGCTAGCAAATGTCTCATTATTCACATCAAACTGTCCATTACCATCTCTATCTATTGCTCCACCTAGCAGCTTAGTTTCCATATCACCTTCTGTCCAATGCACCAATGATGCTGAAGCAACGAAACCACTGTATATTGTATCTCCGTCTGTATTTACAGAACCAATAGCTCTGCTTAAGCCCCAAAAAGCATGAACGTTACCAGCATTATCTATCATTACATCTATAGAACCGTCATTTGAGTTAAAAGTATCTGTAGCTGCAATAGCAGCTTTAGCACCTACCACTCCTTTATACTCTAATTGATCTACATCTGAGTATGTCCATGTCTGCCCATTATTGGTAGATTTCCATAATGATACTGGATGACCAAATCCACCGATAAGTATAGCGATAATAGAATCTCTAGCATCTATAGCATAGGTATCTCCACCACCTTGGATATACAAACTTGAATCATACCCTGGAAGCAACATGTGCTCTACTTCAGAAGTATCTCCACTTACACTCCACCTACTGTATGTCGTTGGAAATTTTACACCCATTTTTACCACGGCAGTACCACCTCCTGCTTCGCCAGACCAATAGTTAGATATAGTGTGCACCTTATCATTAGAAGCCACACTTCTATTCCAGATAGGCACTCTATTTACATTTACTACTGTCTCATCATCTAAGCGAGCTGAAGTACTTGTAAAATCCACTAATCCCTTGCTACTATTCGTAGACGCTACGAAACCACCAGTAATCGACTCGTGAGCCATCACCATTTCTGTCCCATCATCTAAGAGCATAATAGAAGGCCATCCTGTCCTGCCTTCTGTTTCTATTTTATCCGCTCTACTCGCATACCATTCTGTACCATCAGAGTAGTTATACCCTGTACCTCTACCTGGCCATCCAGTACCTGCATCTGGACTGCCAGTCCATACTGCTGAGATAGTGCCATCAGCGTGTAATATAATTCTACGACCTGGACTAGAGTTAGTTTGTAAATCATAAAACGTTTTACCTAAATCTATTGCAGAAAAATTTTTATCCTTTTTTAATTTAGAATCGTCGACACTTTTTCCTTGGGTATGACCTAAGGGCACTTGAATATCTATAGCTTTAACCGCCTCAGACGCTTGCACTGCATACTCATTTGGCACTTTTAAATCTTTACTAGCACTCTGAGCCATAAGCAGAAATGGTACTGATAATAATACTGTAAGTAATGTTTTTTTCATTTGTTATACGTGTTATTGGTTTATGGGTGGGAAATTAAATAATTATTACATCATAATGGGTTAAAACTTGGCTAAAGGCTCAAAATCTTTAGAATCGTCTCTTCTAAAAGAGCTTTTTCACTCTCTCCACCTGGTTTTATCCCTTTAAACTTTAGATCACAATCATTGATGCAGTCCATCGCTGATACTATCTTCTTACCCCCGTAGTTTCTGGCTGCTTCTCTATACTCACTCATAGCGAAAAAAGGTATACCCACAGCACTCATTATCTCCTTATCTGTGCTGCGTGTCATACTCTGCACTATGGATACCTTGCGGAAATAACCGTACAAAGTAGCATTGAGTACTACGAGCGGGTACTCTTTAGTATGTGCAGTGAAGTAATTTAATATCTCCACTACCTCTGTTCTCCTCTTTTGAGCTAGGGCTTTTTGCAAACCAAAGATATTGTACTTTTTATTGATCCCTACATACTTTTGGATATGGTCTTCTCGGATCTTACTCCCCTTTTCTATATTGGAAAAAACCTTATCCAATTCTTGAAATATCAAAGAAACTCTGGCTGCACTATTTTCCACTAGCAGGTGTAGTGGTTTAGGCTCTATGTCGTACCCTTTTTCTTGGATATAGCTGTGTACTACCTGTATCACATCTTTTTCTGCTATAGGATCTGCATTAAAGACTCTTCCTGATGCTGCAAATGCTTTGGCTAATTTTCGATTAGAAGGTATTTTTTTACCTGGATGATACCATACAAGTACAGTACTAGGAACCGGATTCTTAATATACTCCTCCATCTCATCTGGCTTACGACAGTACTGAGCTTCTTTATACACTATGAGCTGCTTATCCGCCATCATAGGAAACCTGCGAGCTAAGTTTACCAATTCACTCGCTTCCGTCTCTTTACCATAAAATGTATGATGATTAAAACTAGCCGTAGCTGGATCTACTACTTTCTCTTCTATTTTATCTAAGAGTTGCTCCAAGAAACGGTACTCCTCTCCCTGAAGAAGATAGACAGGCAGTATCTCTCCCTGCTCTAGTTGTTGCATTAATGCATTGAAATCACTGTACGAACTACTACCTTTGGCCATATTAATATTAGAATACGGTGCAATTAAACTTCGAAAAGTTTAACTTTCAAATAAAATCAGATAATAATGATAAGAATGAGATCTATGATATCGTTCGAAAAAAATATATAGCTCTCACTCCAGAGGAGTGGGTGCGACAGCACGTGTTACACCAGCTGATAAAAAATGGTTTTGCAGCAGGTAGAATGAGTATCGAAAAAACACTGCCAAACAGCAAGAAAAGGTATGATATAATCTACTACAATAGGGAAGGAACACCTGAAATATTAGTGGAGTGCAAAGCACCTTCGGTAGCCATAACACAAAAAACAATAAACCAAGTAGCAGGGTATATCACTCTCCAAAACGTAGAAAAAATAATACTTACTAATGGGCTGTCTCACTACTACATAGAACGTGGAGAAAATGGGCTACACATCCACAATAAATTCCCACTTTTTACTCTGAAATAAAAAGCGTTTTTTTGCCGTAAAATTAGAAGAAATGGCAATACTCATCATTATAGTGTTCGTACTAGGCTATGCAGCTATAGCCTTCGAGCATCCACTCAAAATAGATAAGGCGGCAAGTGCACTGATAACTGGTATGGTATGCTGGGCTATCTATGTATTCTCCCTAGATGGTGCAGGTCATGAAATTACTCATATAATACAACACGGAGCAGACGGTGAAGGTGGTTTATATCACCATATGTTTGACATCGCGAATATACTTTTCTTCCTAATGGGAGCTATGACTATAGTAGAACTAGTAGATGCTCACGAGGGTTTTGCGGTAATCACCGATAGAATAAAGACAAAAAACATCACCAAACTGCTTTGGATCATCTGCATTCTTACCTTCTTCTTCTCAGCAGCTTTAGATAACCTGACTACTACCATAGTAATGGTATCTCTACTTCGTAAGCTAGTAAAAGACCAAAAGACACGATGGATGTTTGTAGGGATGGTGGTAATAGCTGCAAACGCAGGTGGAGCATGGTCACCTATAGGTGACGTGACTACTACTATGCTTTGGATAAAAGGACAATTACCCAATGTGCCAAACATCATAGTAGATCTAATTATACCAAGTATGGTGGCTCTGTTAGTTCCATTAGCTATACTCAGCTTTACCTTTAAAGGAGAAGTAGAACGTCCAGTCGATAAAGAAGATACAGATCATTACTTGAATCCTACTACCTCAGGAGAACGTATTTTTGTTTTCATCCTTGGTCTAGCAGGACTAGTTTTCGTACCTTTCTTCAAGACCATTACACATCTGCCCCCTTTTATGGGAATGATGCTCAGTCTAGGTGTAATATGGGCAGTAACTGAGATTATGCACAAAGGTAAAAGCAAGTCTAATAAGCAACCACTAAGCGTTATAGGAGTCCTTCAAAAAATAGATATGGCAAGTGTCCTTTTCTTCTTAGGAATACTAATGGCTGTAGCTGCTTTACAAGAATTTGGTCATTTAGAAACTGCAGCAATGGCACTGGATAGTGCTTTCGGTGGAGATATCTTTTCTATCAATATAATAATAGGTTTACTCTCTAGTATAGTAGATAATGTACCTCTAGTAGCTGCCGCTCAAGGGATGTACGACATTACTCCTTCTGGCGAATTCGCTGCTAATGGTCACTTCTGGGAGTTACTGGCATACTGTGCTGGCACGGGAGGTAGTGCACTTATAATAGGCTCTGCTGCCGGTGTAGCCGCTATGGGATTAGAGAAAATAGACTTTATGTGGTACCTCAAGAAAATCAGTTGGCTAGCTATAGTAGGTTACTTTGCAGGAGCAGCTACATTTTATTTTATGCACTTATGATAGACGGCAAAAAAGTAGTAGTAGTTTTTCCAGCGTATAACGCGGCTAAAACACTCGAAAAAACATACAAAGAGCTTCCTTTTGACATAGTAGATGAAACCATTCTAGTAGACGATGCGAGTAAGGATGATACCGCAGCTCTAGCTGAACGCATAGGGGTAAACCACGTGATAGTGCATGATAACAATCGGGGATACGGTGGCAACCAAAAGAGCTGCTACAATAAAGCCATAGAAGTAGGTGCTGATATAGTGATCATGGTACATCCAGACTACCAATACACTCCATTGCTAGTAAAGAGTATGTGCAGCATCATAGCCAACGGTGTATTTCCTGCTGTATACGCTAGTCGTATATTGGGTAAAGGAGCTCTGAAAGGTGGAATGCCTTGGTACAAGTATGTAGCCAATAGAATCCTAACCTTGTTCCAAAACATACTGATCAATCAGAAACTAAGTGAATATCACACAGGATACAGAGCCTTTGACACTCAAATTTTTAACAAAATAGACATCGAGAAAAATTCTGACGATTTTGTCTTTGATAATCAGATGACTGCTCAGGTATTCTTCGCAGATTTCGAAATAGGAGAAGTGACTTGTCCTACTAAGTATTTTGACGATGCAAGCTCTATTAACCTAAAGAGAAGCTCTATCTATGGACTAGGCGTATTGCTCGTATCCATTCAATATAGATTAGCTAAATGGGGAGTAAGTAAGTTTGGAATCTTTGAGCTAAAGAAGTAATATTTTTTGACTCAGGATAACTTGACTCCTCTACTGACAGTATTTCAGTAAATAGTCTAAGCCTACTTCCTGAGAATTTTTCCAGTATTTACACGCATCTTCCTTATTACCAAGTCGATACTCTGCTATGCCTAAATTAAAGTAGGTAAGCTTGGTATCTGTGTGCATATAAAGAATAGCTTTTTTAAAGTCTAACTGTGCTTTCTTATATTCTTCTAACTGTATATAGAAAAAACCCCTGTCAAAATAATAGGTAGGATCATCTGTTTTTACTTCGATAGCTTTGGTATAATCATTAATAGCTAAACTATACTCAGACTGACGTGCATAGCATTCTCCTCTCATTATATAGGCTTCATGATCATCCTCATTAGCCATTAGATATATATTTAAATCCTGAAGTGCACGATTAAAGGAACCAAACTCATAGTGGTATTTCCCCCTTAAAAAATACGCTTCCATATAAGTAGGCAACCTATTTATACACGCATCTAAGTCTCCTATAGAACCAACTGTGTCTTTCATCAGGTACTTCACTCTAGCTCTCTGTATAAGCTCACTAGATCCATTAGCCTCTAGCGTAGCTATCTTTTCCATATCTGAAAAGGCTTCTTGATGCATAGAGTTTTTCACCTCTATATCTAGGCGAGATAGGTATCCATTAATATCCGTGGGGTTTAATAGGATGTACATATTCAGGTCATTTAGAGCTTTCTGCTGCTCACCCAGTGCCATAAATACATATGCTCTATTGTAGAATGCATCCCCTACTCCTGGATCTACTTTGATACATTGACTCAGGTCTTTTAATGCTTTATTGTGCTGCTCTAGCTGAGCAAATACGCTTCCTCTACCCCAATATGCTTCTGCGAGATTAGGATTTTTTACTATAGCGGAATCAAAATCTTTGATGGCACCAAGCATGTTACCCTCTTCAAACTTATCTATGCCAGCATTATAATAGGTTAACGCATCTTGAGCTGTGGCTATAAAAAAGCCTAGGACGAATAATAAACTAAAAATAAACTTCATGTTATCTACTGCAATAATATTTTCTGATACTGTAAGAACTGTAACGACATATCCACTACTTCTCTAAACGAGCCAAATTAGTAAACAGTATAGCTTACGGAGAAGCAATTAAAGTATCTTTTTCAGTCTTACCAAATGTATATACTGTGAGGTCATACTTAAAAGTCTTCTTAGATATAAGTGAATGCTCCTTCCCTATAAGCTCCAAAATTCCATTTTTCGGATATGAAGTAAGAGCGGCTACATCTATATAAATAGCTTCTTCTCCTATCAGACTGGCAGCTACTTCCTCTTTATTATATACAGGATATATACTCAGAGCCTTCATATTAGCAGACACCTCAATTACCTGCGTAAATCTATCTCTATCATAATGATACAGATAGGTAAGCCATGTATAAGGAGGACAGATAAATACAGGAGTGTCTGGTTTTTTTTGTGCACGGATATAGGCAGCTACATTATCAAACTCAGAATGATCCGTAGTACTCACACTAAACGATCCTATCATGCTCACTAGTAAAATAGACAAAACTAAGTACTGCTTCCAGTTGCTAAATAAATAAATAGTAGCTACTGCTACTAGTATATAAAACGCCGGCATAGTATGGGCTAAGTATCGGTCTAAGAATATGGGCACCTTGAAGGACACCACATAAAATGTCATCACTGAGAGTACAAACCAAATCACTACATAATACTGAATATTGGCATGGCGTCTCTGTCTTAGCACGTAGTAGAGTAATGTAACTACTACCGTGAACACAAAAAAGTACGTGTATACCTTCAACGCGGTAAGCTTCCATATCACGGGCATAGGTATGAATACAGAAAGACTGGTAAGATAAAATAACACCAAAAATGAGAATCCAAGATAGCGAAGCTTCTTAGCATCTCCACACACTGCGTAGATGTACTTTCCTACTGCACTATAGAGTACTGTTACTATCAAGAAATACACCACCCTACTCTTATTACAATACAAGAAAACTATATCATGAAGATGACCTAGATTCTCTACGGGTTTAATCCAAGTACCCATAGCTACAGAGTCCGTGAACCGTACAATGATTTCTGGGATATAAGGAGCTAAAAGAACTGAAAACCCTAAAATACTATATAAGTAATGCTTGCGAAAGGTAGCATTATCAAAATATACAAACAGCAACACTGGAATCTGGAATAAGACAACAAATAGCCCAAAGTAATGGGTATATGCTAATAAGGCATACAAAAAGCTGAGTACTACAAAGTACTTTTTACGGTCTGGAGACGAAATAGCTTTATGTACTAAATAAACAGATATCACAGTAAGCATGGCCAGCAGTGAGTATGCACGAGCCTCGTGCAAGAAGTAAATGTAATAATTAGAAAACCCTACAAGTGCCATCACGAGTAATGAACTCAGATGAGAACCAAATAACCTGCATATCCGATAGACGAAAACCAATAGCACCAGACTGAAAATATAGGAAGGAAAACGCACTGCTATTGGAGAAACACCAAAGAGGTCAATCCAATAATGCAACACTATTTCAAAAAGTGGAGGATTATTACCTCCTCTTAATGCTGTAATAATATCAGCTATACTGTTTTGAGCAGTGAAAATAGAGAATGGCTCATCTCCTCCTACTGGCGATGCGGAAAGAGATAAGTAACCTACAAAGGCTAATATAGCCCACACAATATAAAAGCTAAACTTATCGATAACTGTCTTTGTCATTCTACGCCATCAAATCAACGCTTTTATTTATGTATTTGCAAAAAATTATTTTAGAATACGTATCATTGAAAGAAGTAATACGAAGTGAATATCTTAACCCAAAAAGAAAATAAACTCTTCCTTATCCTCGGAGGTTTTTTCATAGCCAATGCACTCATAGCAGAATTTATAGGTGTCAAAATATTCTCTCTAGAAAGTACTTTAGGCATAGAGCCACTGAAGTATGTGCTCTTTGGCGAAGAGATGAGTTTTAATCTCACTGCAGGCGTGGTGCTCTGGCCTGTCGTATTTATTATGACAGATATCATCAATGAATACTATGGCACGCGTGGCGTGAAGTTCCTCTCCTATCTTACTGTAGGTCTTATCCTTTTTGCTTTCGCTATGGTATATGCAGCTATACATCTCACTCCGGCAACCTGGTGGGTGAGTAGTGCCGCAGATGCAGGTGTACCTAATTTACAATTGGCATTTGCCCAAATTTTCGGACAAGGACTATGGATAATACTCGGCTCATTAGTTGCATTTTTAATTGGTCAAATACTAGATGTCGCTGTATTTCATAAACTAAAAAGCATCACTGGAGAAAGTAAAATCTGGCTAAGAGCTACAGGTAGTACACTTGTAAGTCAATTCGTAGATAGCTTTGTAGTGCTCATCATCGCATTTAAGCTAGGTGCAGACTGGAGCTGGGCATTAGTCCTTGCCGTAGGATTCAATAATTATTTTTATAAATTTTTTGTAGCCGTGGTGCTCACTCCTGTAATATATCTCGCCCATAGCCTGATAGACCGATATCTGGGGAAAGAGCTGGCTGATACACTGAAGGAAGAGGCTAGCAAGTCCCGTAAAGTTTAAGTTTAAGTTTAAAATTAAATCTAAGTTTAAGGCTAAAGAGAACAACCGACTAAAGTCAAGTTTAAAATTAAGTTTAAGTCTAAATCTAAAGAGAACTAAGAATGTAGCCTTCCAAAAAAAATAGGACAGTTTAACATTAAGTCTAAAGAAAGCAACCGACTAAAGTCTGGTTAAGTTTAACATTAAGTTAAAGTCTAAATCTAAAAAGGACAAAGACTATAGCATTCCCAAAAAATAGGACAGTTTAACTTTAAGTCTAAAGAAGATAACAGCGAATTAAACTTTGACTTATTCTTAGAGTTAAGCTTAGGCTTAAACTTAATTTTAGATTTAGATTTAGATTTAGATTTAGACTTAATTTTAGATTTAGACTTCTTTAGTTGCTAAAGCAATACTGCAAAATATTGGCTCCCATCTGAAGAGCTTGGGTACGTTTTTCTTGGCTGTCGTCATATATTCCAGCGTCTTCCCAGCCATTTCCTAAGTCACATTCATAGTCATAGAAGCAAACTAATCTGCCTTTATATATTAACCCAAAACCTTGTGCAGGTTTGCCATCATGCTCGTGAATTTTTGGCAATCCTTTTGGGAAAGTATATCTCTGATTATAGATAGGGTGATTGAATGGCAGTTCCACAAAATCGAGCTCTGGAAAAATCTTTTTCATCTCCGGACGTATATATTTATCTAGTCCATAGTTATCATCTATATGCAAAAACCCACCAGCCAATAGATACTTCCTCATGTTCGCAGCATCTTTAGAGTTGAATAATACATTACCATGCCCAGTCATATACACATAGGGATAGTTAAATATCTCAGCACTTCCAGCCTCTACCACTTCATCCTGTGGATTTATGCTTGTCTTCAGGTTTTCATTACAAAACTTAGCTAGATTAGGCAATGCTGTTCTATTACCATACCAGTCACCACCGCCATCGTATTTTAGCTTGGCTATTTTAATGCTATAGTCTGTCTGAAAACTAGATGCTATGACTACCGTAATCAGTAGGAGAATGTTCTTCATATTGGTGCTGACGAAATTAACGGAAATTTATTGAAACCTAGTCACCGCCACTATAGCCGCAGTTTCTGTACGCAGTCTAAACTCGCCAAGATCTAAGCCTTTAAAGCCTGCATCAAAAGCCTGTTGTACTTCACTCGTAGTAAAATCACCTTCTGGGCCTATGAGGATAAGTTGCTTGGTTTGACTGTCAGATTGAGCGGAGTCGAAATCTAGACGATCTCGCTCAGGATCACCTTTCTCCATTTCATCATAACAATGAGCAATGTATTTATCATCCGCTTCTAACTGAAGTACTTGCGTGTAGTCTAACTCTACTACTTCAGGAATATAAAAACGAAGGCTTTGCTTCACTGCGGATACTGCTTTCTTCTCTAGGCGGTCTAAGTTAGTGCGGGTACGCTCCGTATTAGAAGTATGCATCAGAATGATTCGCTCCACTCCTATTTCTACCAGTTTCTCTATCATCCACTCTAGTCTATCCCTATTTTTAGTAGGAGCTATGGCTATGGTGATGTGCTCAGATTTAGGATTAGACTCGGTGCTTAGTATCGCACATTCTACATCTCGCTTGCTCAGCTTATCTATTCCACACTTATACCTATTGCCTTTCCCATCTATCACATAGATAATATCGCCCACTTTTTTGCGAAGCACAAGAGCACAGTGCACTGCTTCTTGCTCTCGGAGTGTTAAGGTGTCTCCACTTATGGAGTTGGTATAGAATAGATTATTCAAAGTTTGATTATTACGACGAAATAATAATTTTTTAATTTAACATTTAATCCAACGCCTTCAACTCTGCCACTAACTCGCTTAGTACTTTCTTAGCATCGCCAAATAGCATCTGAGTTTTATCTCTGAAGAAGAGTTCGTTTTCTATACCTGCATATCCAGGTTTCATACTCCGCTTATTCACTATACAAGATTTTGCGTTTTCTACATCGAGTATTGGCATCCCATAAATAGGACTGCTTGGATCTGTCTTAGCTGCTGGATTTACCACATCATTGGCACCTACTACGAGTACCACATCTGTCTGAGCAAACTCTGGATTAATATCGTCCATCTCTTTGAGCTTATCGTACTCTACGTTACTTTCTGCTAGGAGCACATTCATATGACCTGGCATACGCCCTGCTACAGGATGTATAGCATAACTCACCTCTACACCTCTTTCTTCTAAGATAGTTTCTAGTTCTTTGATGACATGCTGAGCTTGTGCTACTGCAAGTCCATATCCCGGAACTATGATTACTTTTTTGCTGTAGTTCAATTGCACGGCTAGGTCACTCGGACCTACTTCTTTCACATTACCTTGAGGTCCTGCTTCGCTAGCTGCTGTGGTTCCCGCTCCAAATGCTCCAAATATCACATTGAATAAAGGTCTATTCATAGCCTTACACATTACTAGAGTTAGTAGTGTGCCTGCACTACCTACGAGTATACCACCCGTAAGCATCACTTGATTGCCATATAAGAACCCTCCAAAAGCTGCTGCAAGTCCTGTAAATGAATTTAGTAGTGAGATAACCACTGGCATATCTGCACCACCGATAGGCAATACGAAGAGAATACCATATCCCAAGGCAGCGGCAAACAATACATACAAGTGCATTTCGCTTCCTGTACCTGTCCACACCATCCATGCTGCATACACGAAAAGGCCTATTAGAATGATAGTATTCAGAATATTATACTTTGGAAATCGTATGGCATTTTTTATTTTTCCATTGAGTTTAGCCCAAGCAATCATACTTCCACTAAAGGAAACAGAACCAATGACCATTCCTGCCAGAATAACACTCATGCTCATGCTATCGCCTACATAATGGTGAAACTCTACCAAGCCTATAAGTGCAGCACAAGCTCCACCCATCCCGTTAAAAAGAGAAACCAACTCAGGCATTTTAGTCATTTGTACTCGCTTGGCAGTAAGCCAACCTACTACAGTACCTATAGCTATAGCACCAAAAATTAGTCCATAGACTAAAGGACTAACTGCTCCCTCATGAAATACGATAGCCGTAATCATGGCCGCTATCATACCCACTGCCGCTAATGAATTTCCGTTCTTAGCTGTTTTCGCATTACTGAGCATTTTCAGTCCTAATATGAAGGTAACTGAAGACAGTAAATATATAATGTGTTGTATATCTAAATGCATTATTTCTTCTTTTTAAACATTTCTAACATTCTATCTGTCACTACAAAACCTCCTACTACATTGAGCGTGCCTAAGAAGACTGCTACAGTCCCTAATCCGAGTGCTAAGTAATTATCTACTTCTGTATTGAGCATAAGTAATATGGCTCCCACTACTACCACACCGTGTATGGCATTAGCACCAGACATAAGTGGTGTGTGCAGTACTGCAGGCACTTTGCCTATCACTTCTACTCCTACGAATATCATCAAGATGACGATGAAGACCATGTCTTTATTTTCTGTGAAAAATTCTATCATTTCATTCATATATATATGGTTAAGTTTTTAAGGTTTAAGGTTTAATTTTTGCCACATCGTTTGTCGTGATTTTGATATGACACGCGTTATTTCATTCGCTTCATTTTGAAGTTGTGTTATTTGTGGTTTGTCATGATAAAAGTTTCCTTCTTCTAATACTTCTAACCAAAAACAGCTCTCATCACCCTCTTCTATTGCAATGCTGATTTTAGAAATAAACTCTTTATCTGATCTGGAAACACAAGCTGCTCTATAATTAGCTGCTACACTGCTAGCTGACCTTCCTAGTTGATTACTTATTATTCGTGTTGAATTTTGATTGTAAGGCAATTCGTCGCACAACTTTAGGGTGTCTATTGCAAATCTTTTTGTTCTAGTCTTAAATGCTTTTACAAACTCGTTTTCTTGTTTTGCCATTTTTCTTTTGTTTTAATTATTCCTCAAACCTTCTCTACTCAAACCCTAAACCTTCTTCCTTAAACCCTATCTCCTTAAACCTTCTTCCTCAAACTTTGGTCACGAGAGTTTCGGTGGTAATCTCATCCTCCATGTCCCATTTGAACTTTCCTTCTGCTACCATATGAGCGAGGAACGTATCTATATTTCTACTCAGTAATTCACTTGCGTTTGTTGGTATCTGTGCAGGGAAGTTAGACACACCCACTATTTTCACACCATTGTGCACTACTGTTTCGTCTGCTTTGCTCAATGCGGTATTACCCCCTTTAGACACTGCCATATCTACTATCACTGAGCCATTTTTCATCAATCCTATTTGCTCTTCGCTGATAAGTATCGGTGATTTAGCTCCTTGTACAAGTGCTGTGGTAATCACTAAATCTGCTTGAGCTAGTGATTTATTGACTGCTTCTTTTTGTTTTTCTAAATATTCGGCTGACACTTCTTTGGCATAGCCACCTTCTACCTTCACACCTTCACCTTCTACTGTAATAAATTTGGCTCCGAGAGACTCGGTCTGCTCTTTACACTCTGGTCGTACATCTGTGGCCTCTACCCTAGCACCTAGTCTTTTAGCAGTAGCTATAGCTTGTAGACCCGCTACTCCTACTCCGAAGATTAGAACCTTGGCAGGTGTTATAGTACCCGCTGCCGTAGTCAACATAGGGAATATTTTTCCGAGATTATCTGCTCCACAAATCACCGCTTTGTAGCCAGAAAGATTAGACTGAGATGAAAGTATATCCATACTCTGAGCTCTACTAATCCTTGGCATCGCGTCTAGGCTGAGTCCTTTTATTCCTTTAGCCTCTAATGCTTTAATCAGTGGCTCGTTCAATCTGTGGAATAACTGCGAAATCCAAATTTGACCACTTTTTAGATGATCTAAATCTTGTGCTGTAGGAGGATTTATTTTAACAATGACGTCAGCACCTGTTATAGCTTCAGCATAGTCAGAAGCTACTGTAGCCCCTGCAGATGTGTAGTCTTCATCTTTAAATGCAGCTTGCTCTCCAGCTTCTGATTCAATGAATACTTCAAATCCCAATTTAATAAGCTTAGGCACAGACTTAGGCACGATAGCTACCCTAGTCTCTCTGCTATCCGTCTCTTTGAGTATAGTTAGTTTCAAGTGATAATGTTTTTATTGTTGGTGTAAAAATAAAAGAATAAACATACTCTTTTATTTTTTTAAATAATTCTGGAATAATTGTTAATTACAACTTCTGAAATACAACACAATGCTGTAGTCATTGTTTGAGCAAAACCATTGAATAGTATAAAGACTATATTTTACCAATTCATAAGATGCTAAGTCGTAAATATACTTGCAGCTACTTCATCATTATACGTCGATATACTATAGCTTCACCTACCTGCACACCTACTATCACTACACCCCGCATATCAGTATCCAACACATAAAACTGACCCTTTTTCGTATACGGTAATGACTTACCTTCTAGTGTTGCTATAGACACAAGTGTCGCATTGCTATTAATGGTGATTCTACCCTTATTTGGGTTGGGGTAGATGGATAATTTATCTCGTGTTAAACCACCTACGCTATTCACACCACATTGCACCTCTCTACTGGAGCTATCATACCTTCCACACTCATCTCCCAAAGTAAACGTAACTGTATATTTTCCATCCGTGCTGTATGTATGTATCGGATTGGCTTCTTCTGAGACATTACCATCGCCAAAATCCCAGTGCCCCACATCTATATTTTCATTCACAGGATCAAACGTAAAAGTACACTCGTCCTTAACTACTTTAAATTCTGCAGATGGATCATTTACTCCTATGTTAAATTTACTTAGACTATCTAGCAGAACTGCACTTACAGCCATGTGTATAGTATCAATAGTAGTTTGTGGTAAACCATTGGTATAGCCGGAATGATAAGGACTCTTGCGATATATAGAGGTGTAGAAAGTATAAGCCGTCGCAGTAATACCAACTGGCCCAGGATGAGAGCCATCACCAGAATATAATTGTAAACTTGGTGCATTTTCTCTGATCCATCTCCACACTGCTCCCACAGGACTCACCTCTGCATCATTGGCTACGCCCATTGTCTGATAGTTAGCATATATGATACTATCCATTCCTTCGTAGGTACACACCGGAGGCCACGAGACACAGTTTCGATCATCTCCATTCTCTCTTCCCCAAGTCATATAAAACATAGGTACTATACACGCTTGGTTATGAATACTATCACAGATTTGTTTTGCGTAAGGGAATACTTCAGACTGTACCTGATTGTCTGACCAGGAGCACTCTTGACTCTGACATTGTAAGATTACGTAGTCATAGTTTTCATTTCTGATCTGCTGATAAAGTTCTTGGCTGGACGCGTGACCAGACAGTCTTTGTCCACCGCGAGTGTTTTCCATAGCTTCTAGCGTATCACCAGCATCCATAGCCACTGCCACCACTACGCCTGGCATACCTGCGGTATAGCTATTACCCACAAATAATGCTCTAGTTACTTGAGCGTAAGACATGGTAGGTAGGAGCAAGCTCACTATGATTGTAAGAAAAGTAAATTTTATTTTTGTCATTGTATTCATCAAATATAAAGGTGTTGCCTCCTAGCTCCAAAAGGCTTTTAAATAATGTGACAATAAAAAATCCATTGAACGTGTTCCAAGGATTCTTTAGTATTTAAAACCACTAAACGTGGTTGGCTTTGATTGGAAAATTAAATAGACGATAGTTAGTTTCTTATACTCATATAGAGCCAGAGATAAGAAATGGTTGCAGAATAGCAAGTCATGAGATGGTCACGTAAAATATTTAGAAATATATCTTACTAAAACACTCTTTCCTAAGCAAATAGTGAATCTTGCAATTGTGAGTGAATACAACTAAATTGGCAGGATGAAAATAATATTGACTTTAGGAATGGCTTTCTTGACTTTGACTATATATGCTCAGCAAACTCTAAAAATATTAACCGACGTAAACGTACAATGGAGCGTTACCGAATGGCAAACGCAGTTAACTCTGGCAGAAGGTGCGGACCACCAAGAGAAGATAAAAGTACATCTGCTTGAGACAGTTCGATATCTAAAAAGTAGAAGCACCTCAGCACTGTCTCCTATCCAGCTACACAATAGAAAACAGGCTATCAATCAGCTGGAAGCGTATACTTCCGCAGGAAAGTTCCCTCAAAACGAGTACTTACCTTACAAAACTCCTATATTCATAGATAATTATAATACACACTGTGCGGTAGGATATCTCATGCAACAGAGCGGAGACGAACCATTAGCTCAGGCTATATCTACTGCTGAAAATTTTCAATATGTAAAAGATATAAAGACGCAAGGAGTCAATCATTGGGCAAGTGAGAATGGTTTTATTTTGGAGGAGCTAGCACTGATACAACCGAGTTATTTTGAGCCAGTTAACTCTATAAGCAAAATAAATTTTACAACTACAAGTCCTATTATAACTATGGTAAGTGAAGACTCCTATACATTTATGTTAACAGAGGACACTTTTTTCACTCAATACAATCAAACATTCAACGCAAACTACTTAATAGGGTACGATCTAAATGGAAGACAAGCAGTGTCATGCAACTATCCAAAGTCTGCCCCTAGGCCTCATACCATTGCAGTGGCAGGAGGTATACTATATGCTGCAACTCACGATGGGCTTTATTTAGCTAATATAAAAAATAAAAGACCGCAGGAATACACGTGGCAAAGACATACCACAATAACTTATACTGTGAAACAAATAAATGTATTAGAGGATGAAATTTACTTTGTTTTAAATTCCCAGAATTACTCTCTAGTGCATAATACCTTCAATAGTACTATGGATACTTGTTTTGGCACTAGCGATTTAGGTTCTTTTCATTTAGTAGGCGAGGGATTTGGTTCTAGGAGAACTATTTATGTTAAAAATGACCGTGTGGGGCGAGTATATGAGATGGAAGGATTTCAAGACGAGATAGGCAATTGGAAGACAAGAATATCATCGGAGCCAAGACATACATTTCCATCTAAAATAAAAAAAGCATTATTTTTTGACAACAATGACTTCTATGCTGGAAGTTTCTATTCCAATTCTGAACTTCAAATTCAAGGGGGAGTATATATAAACTTGCAAAATTATTCGCATTTTGGCAGTTTTTTCGACTCTGACTCGGCTTCCAACGATTGGAATATAAACGACCTGATATCAACTGATGGTCGATTATTTGTCTTAGGAAAATTCAGTAAATCAAATAAAATAAATACTTTACCTGGTAAAGCTATCATAGAAGTGACCCGTCAAGGTTCTGACAACTACTACGCTACATCTGTCACTTCCATGTTTGATGAAGTATATGCCGCCGCAGATGCTGGAACACACCTTATACTATCTACCAACTTAGGTCTTTACAAAATCAAGCATAAACTCGCTAACACTTCTAACTTAAAAGAGAACAATATCAATCTCTACCCTAACCCTATTAACAATGGACAAACATTTACCATAGACTTAGCTACTATAAAAATCGTGAAACTCATAGATAATATGGGTCGTATCATCTTAGAATCTACTTCTGGCTCAGTAACTATTCCTGAGGGTACATCTGCTGGATTGTACCAGTGTCATATAGAAACCACAGAGGGCTCATTTTATAATGAGAGAGTGATGATAGACTAACAAAAAAAAGAGCCCTCGCCGTGGCGAGAACTCTTTTGATATTCACGATTATGAACGTGAGTTATAGTGTAAGTTGACTATTTTACTTCTTCGAAGTCTACGTCTTCTACATCCTTAGCATCGTCATCAGCGGCATCACCTCCAGCACTTGCTTCTGGACCAGCACCTTCTGCTCCACCCGCTTCTTGCTGTGCAGCATATATGTCCTGACTTGCAGCTTCCCACGCTTTGTTAAGCGTCTCAGTATGCACTTCTATACCTGCTAAATCAGCAGCAGCATGAGCTGTTTTGAGCTCTTCTTTAGCTGCTTCTATAGCTGTTTTCTTCTCTTCCGGTATTTTCTCTCCGTACTCTTTTAACTGACTCTCCGTAGTAAAGATAAGTTGATCTGCTTGATTAAGCTTGTCTATTTTCTCTTTCTCTGCTTTATCAGAGTCGGCATTAGCTTCAGCTTCCTTACGCATTCTGTCTATCTCTTCATCGCTTAGTCCAGAGCTGGCTTCTATCCGGATATTTTGCTCTTTACCTGTATCCTTATCCTTGGCACTTACTTGTAAGATACCATTAGCATCTATATCAAAAATCACTTCTATCTGAGGTCTGCCTCTAGGTGCTGGTGGAATAGAATCTAAGTGAAATTTACCAATAGTTCTATTGTCCTTCGCCATAGCTCGCTCTCCTTGTAGGATATGGATTTCCACACTTGGCTGATTATCCGCGGCTGTAGAGAATACTTGTGACTTCTTAGACGGAATAGTGGTGTTACTTTCTATGAGTACTGTAGATACACCGCCCATAGTCTCTATACCTAGAGATAATGGAGTGACATCTAGTAGCAATACATCTTTCACTTCACCTGTAAGTACACCACCTTGTATAGCAGCTCCAATAGCTACTACCTCATCTGGATTTACTCCTTTACTTGGTGCTCTACCAAAGAATTTTTGTACTTCTTCTTGGATTCTTGGGATACGTGTACTACCACCTACTAAGATTACTTCATCTATATCTGCTGCAGTATATCCAGCATCTTTCAGAGCAGCAGCACAAGGCTCCATACTTCTTCTGATAAGGTCATCTGCCAATTGCTCAAATTTAGCTCTAGAAAGTGAACGCACTAAATGCTTAGGTCCACTGTCTGTAGCTGTAATGTAGGGTAGATTTATCTCTGTCTGCGTAGAGCTAGATAATTCTATCTTGGCTTTCTCAGCTGCTTCTTTTAATCTTTGTAGAGCCATTGGGTCTTTTTTAAGATCCATACTCTCTTCAGCTTTAAATTCCTCTGCTAACCAGTTTATGATAACTCTATCAAAGTCATCACCACCTAGGTGAGTATCGCCGTTCGTAGATTTCACTTCAAATACACCATCTCCTAACTCTAGTATAGAGATATCAAACGTACCTCCACCTAGATCGTATACAGCTATTTTTTGATCTAAATCTTTTTTGTCTAACCCGTAAGCTAATGCAGCAGCAGTAGGCTCATTAACTACACGCTCTACTTTAAGTCCAGCTATCTCGCCAGCTTCTTTAGTAGCTTGTCTTTGACTGTCATTGAAGTATGCAGGAACAGTAATTACTGCTCTAGTCACTTCAGTGCCTAGATAATCTTCTGCAGTTTTCTTCATTTTCTGAAGGATAATAGCAGATATCTCTTGTGGAGTATATTTTCTATCACCTATCAATACACGAGGAGTATCATTATCTCCACGCACTATTTTGTATGACATCTCTGCCACTTCTTTTTCCACCTCAGTATAGGTAGATCCCATGAAACGTTTGATGGAGCTAATGGTATTTTGTGGGTTAGTAATAGCCTGTCTCTTTGCAGGATCACCTACTTTTCTCTCTCCGTTACCGTTATCCATAAATGCTACGATAGACGGTGTCGTTCTTCTTCCCTCACTGTTAGGTATTACTACTGGTTCATTGCCCTCCATTACAGATACGCAACTGTTTGTAGTTCCTAAGTCAATTCCTATTACTTTACTCATTTGTATAAAATTCGATTATTTCTTAGGCTATGAGAAACAACATCAGTGCCAATGCATGAAAATGAAAAGAATGTCAGTGAAAGTAAAAATAGTGTGACAAAAAGACACAAAGTCATTTTGTCACAAGACATAAACTCCGACAAACTAGAGTAGAAAATTACTGCGTATTATTTAAAAACCTAGGTCTCTAGTCAGCTCAGATTGCTTTAATGCTGTGACTACTATAGAATTGAAATTCCTATCTTTATACTGACGTATATTCCTTGAGGCAAATATGCCTAGTCCATTTTCTATATTTGTGAATTCTGGCTTTTTCTGGACAATGCTTATTGACGGCTCAGATACACTCAAAAAAGTATTGAAATCATCTGAAATTCCATAAAAAGTGAAATCAAAATTGACAAGCCTTCTACCTACAGTAGGATCCACTTCCAGGTTCTGACTCAATGCACTAAAAAACCCTGAGGATGAAATTTGATACTCTGCACTTTTGAAACCACTAAGTCCTTTGGTATTACCCAGGTTCACTAGCGGCCATTTAATACTTTTAGTCACTATCTCACTCGGATTATCTAACTTATATTCTTCTATACGAATGTCCATATCTACACGATAAGCTCTGGCAAATTTGCCTTCTTGAAATTTCACTATCACAAAATGTTCATCACTGGCAGTTATATATATGGTTCCTCCAGTCTCATTGATAGGACTGTAGACCTCAGCCTGCCCTACAGATGATGTAGTTGCAGTGCATTCATATCCTGTTATTGGATTTTTTATATTGAGTCTGTACTCATAATCCGTGGCAAACATAGATGCCTTAATCTCACCGTCTAATTGATAAAGTATATTTTCATCACTATAAAACACTCCAGTATCTTTGCTTATACCTAGATCGTTCCCATTTACTTTTATAAGGTTAAAAGTTTTGGTATATACCCCATTTGCGAACTCATCTACAGACACGTTCAGCGTATCAAAATAGAGCGAATCCTGATTATTTACAAAGGAAAAGGCTCCCTGCTTTTCATCGAGAAAGGCTTTTTGTATACGGACATAGTTTTTAGTTTGATTCGGATTTAACGCTCCGTAAACTATAGCCACTTCTTTCCAGTCTGCCGCAACGTCTAATTCATTA
>Ga0136554_1000052_pt1 | contig 45892 bp, 19 predicted proteins | sample AntRauTorckE5431_FD_104637 | JGI IMG/M metagenome (GOLD analysis project Ga0136554, IMG submission 104637) | Saline lake microbial communities from Rauer Islands, Antarctica - Metagenome Torckler E5 #431 | ecosystem: Environmental > Aquatic > Non-marine Saline and Alkaline > Saline | place...
GCTACTTTTCTTATTATTCAAAAACTATCTCAGATAACCACACTTTTTACAAATCGTAGAAAGTTAAACTAACTGATTGCACAGTCTGAAAGGTGAATTTTCCGCCCATCGGTAGCGAGCCTTTTAGATTTCTATAGTGACTCATAGTTTCCCCAAGACGTTTAATTCTAGTATTAAGTATGAACCTTGATTACAATATTTAAAGTATTAAAGGTTTATTGTAATATGTATTACTTTACTTTCTGCACCTTCTTAAATGCGAGCTCTCTGACTCTAGCTACTTTTCTTACTATCTCAGATAATCACACTCTTTATAAATCCAAGTTCATTAGCCCTTACTTGGTATTCACTTACTAATTTGTCGAAGGATTCAGGATTGAGCAAAAGTAACTTGCTTACCACGTACCCGGTAAAACTATTTCCTTGGTTAAAGTTTGCTAAAAATTCTTCTCGTGATCCCTCTTCTTCGCCAGACATCGGCATATAACTTTTCAGTGCACTTTGTGTAATGGGATTAGTACTCTTTCCTACGTCCCGTCTAAGCATTTGCAAGATGGTTGTGTGAAAAGAACTATCATTTTGTACTGTATCAGCCACTAATTGTTTTTTGGCCTTGTATAGCTCACCTTTTAGCTTGTTTAGCTCATCTTCCTTACTTCTCAGCGAATCTAGTTCTAATTGCTGTTTTTGTTTGAATGCTTGTGTTTTCTTTTGCTTATTACGTTGCTCTTCATTAAGGTCAAGTAAGCCTGGTGTGGCAACCATCGTTTGTAAATACTTGGCAACGTCTTTTACTAATCCTTTTTTCTGTTGTTCAAGAGTATAATATACTCCTTTTTGGATCTGTTCCTCAGGGTATTTTTTAAACCACGCTTCAACGACATTTTCTGATAAAAAACCAGCTACTAAAGCAGACACTTCGTTGAATATCTGAGAAGTCGATTGTTTTTCCTCTCGCCGCGGCAATTTCTTATTATTTTTAATAATCGTAAATTTCAGCTTGACTATCTTTCTGCCGTTCTTAATCTCTTCAAAATCAAAATACAGTTCGGAGTTATTAATAAGTTCTGTTCTTGCTTGACGAAGAACTTTCTTTTTGAAATCATAGTAATTTTTATATTTGTTGGATAGTCCAAAAGTTTCTTTCAGTTCATCGACCCCAAATTCAAATGTCTTAAATCGCTCAAATTCCTTACAGAACTCATACATTCTGATAGCGTACACACTATCTAGACACAGTAAGTTACGGATATCCAGAATTGTAAAGTTTTCTCTAAGCTGTAACAGAAATGGCCGCAGTTTTTTTGATATCTCAAATTCAAAATAACCTTCTTTTTTCTTGTATTCAATTGAACTAAAGAAGCTTGCCTCTAGCCTGATATTTTCGTCTTCGTAGAAAATGTCTTTTTTCCTAAGTTTCGTAAGTTCTTTCTCTAAGTAGGAGTAAATATTCTTGTTTGATCCCCCCCCCAAAAACCTTTGAAATTCTTTTACAGAAATTTGAATCAATGGTGTGTCATCACTGCTCTGGTCAATTGAAGCGATTATTTTTAAAAATGCCTTCATTTGGATAGCCGTTACATCATACTTTGCATTGACTATTGGGTTTGACTTGATTAACCTGTACGGATCTTTAGCTATTGCTTGCAATGCTTTTGTTCTTTTATCACCTGCCATGGATAAAGTCTTTAAATAATAAAACGGCTGATTGAATTGTTTTTCACCGTAAATATAATGGTTAATGTGCGGGAGTCGACTTAAAACGACCTTTATTTTTTATTAGTCGTTTTTAACCCTATAAAGGTCGTTTTTCGACCCTATAAAGGTCGTTTTTAACCCTATAAAGGTCGTTTTTCGACCCTATAAAGGTCGTTTTTAACCCTATAAAGGTCGTTTTAGAGTTCATAAGTCGCTGACTGTAAAGGTCCCTTGAAGGAGGAAAGATAGGAAAGACCATACAAAGAGTAAAGAAAGAATACAAACAAGGAGGTTGTTGCTTTTTTTTACTAGAATGCATAGTTTTTTTTGCTTATCGCTAGTAGAACCTTCTAGGCTTCTGTCCAAAGTAGTACCAACCGTATTTAAAAATGTGTTCGCACTGACTAACCCTATAAAAATCGTTTAAAAAAAAGTTTTTATTTGTATTAACCCTAAAAAATACCCTGAAAGCAGAGTTTTATCCCCTGACCCTATAAAAGTCGTTTTTAATTATACAAAATCCGTATGGTATCATGTAAGTGCCGTTTATCCGACCTCAGAAGCCGTTCTAGGGAATTAAAATCAAGCATAAGCGTTGCAAAAGTTTGACCCTATAAAAGTCGTTTTAATATTTTAAAGCACAACCGGATGCATCTGGGTTTTCATAGTGCTAAATCAACACTAGATTGGATTACGAGTTTGGTAGAGTAAAATATAACTTAAAAGTCATAGTCTTTCGGGGGATTTAAAAGAGAACTGTGACCATACTGTACTCACATTGAGATATTCATAGGTCTCTACTTTCGGATGCCTATGTTCTGCTAATCGTATTCTATTTCTTCAATTTGAAATCTATTGACTACCGAAGAGTATCTTCTGATATGTACTCATCCAGTGCTTTTTCAAAAAGTTGTCTTAGTTTTATTTTATTCTTAAATCCATATTCTCTGACCCTTTCTAGCAGGTTTTCTTCTATATCAACTGTAAATCTGATTGGCTTTTTTTTGATTTTTGTTCTTTTAATTTCTACTTCTTGTTGTGGAGTTTCATCTGTTTTACTGGCGTGGCCCTGAATCATATTTATAAGGTCATTCTTATCTACTTTGGGCTTTGGTTTACTCATGAGTTGCTATGGTTATTAGGGTAAGTTATAATACAGTAAGAATTTCTTTCATCAGCGAAATAATCTCGGCTTGTGCTTTGCTATCATCAGTTTTAAAAACACCTCCGGTAATGGGGGAACGAGTAAAACTGACTCTATCGCTGATTACATTTTCACAAATTGGGAAATTATAACTTTGTAATGCTTGTATAATGTCTCCGGTGAGCGTGGTGCTTGGCTTGACCATATTGAGTACAATTGATGCTTTTAGACTAGATCGTCTCTCCTGTGCCTGCCTAAGTAGCTGTACGGTTGCTCTAATTGCTAGTATGTCCAAGACACTTGCCTTAGTAGGAACAAGTACATAATCAGAATAGGAAAAGAACTCGGGCAACGAAGTTGTTAAGTAGGGCGGGGTATCGATGATAACGTAATCATACTTGTCTTTTGAGGAAAGAATATCACTTGCATCAATGAGGTCAACGTTGTGTTTTTGTAATATCTCTGCCAAATTAGCTGCACTTCCTTGTGGATCACTGTCAACGATGGCAACGTTTGCCCCCAAGGCAAAACTGTACGCAAGATTGAGAGATAACGTGGTTTTTCCGACTCCGCCTTTTTGGTGGGCTATGGTGATTACTTTCATATAATTGTATTGAAAAGTGAATATTGAGGTTGTGTAGTATGCGTAGTTTACAGCTTGCGATTATGCTCGATAAAATCAAGTGATAATGATAGGCACTCACACCACAGTGATTTCATAAATGGCTCATATCCTTTACTGCGGGTAGTACGATGGTTAATGCGAGATATTGTGCCAGCAGGATAGTGGATTCTGAGGTTTCTTGAACAATTAACAAATAGACTTTCCAGTATTCTTTGATCTGCACTAGTTACTGTATGAATCTTTGGACTTGCTTGTACTGACTGAATCAATATGCTAGCGGCAGCAAATAATAGTTAAATAGGCTCACAGAGTAGATATTTATCGCTCAAAGATAACATAATATTTATTCCAATAAAACCATATAAAAATAAATAAAGTAATATTGTTTTATTTATTTAAAGGTTTATTGTACTCTCCAAAACCCATGCACTTATACAATCTGCATGAATTAGTTAACTAAAACTAGTTATCGGTTTAACGAAAGTCCCTTTCGGGTAATACATAAATATATCCTTACTTGTTCATTCCTGAATATCCGTATCGGAGCTAATAAGAAAGCAATTGAGGTTGTTGTATAAGAGGCTCTTCTTTCAGGTTTTAGGTTTGCGAAAAATGGCAATTTGCTTTCTCATTTCAGTTCTGGCGAATTTCAAAATTTTATAAAGAATTGCTTGGCTTTTGATGCTTAGCATTTTCTGATCCTCTTCGGTACTCTATCTTCCTTTTTTGTTTACTTGCAACAAAAGCCCCAAATATTGTTCGATAGGTTTCCGCGTGAACCTTTGACGTTCCGCAGTTCGATACAGTCAGCAAAGTTGAGAGAAGTTCTTTTTGTAGACTTTGAGCTATTGTAAGTTCCTCTGATTGTGATTTATGTTAATGAAGAGAAACCATCGCCTGATTAAGTAAGGGAGTGAGTTAGATTGTTCACAGCGAGTACTACGAAGGTAAACTAGTAACCTCGTTTTTATCAATTATTACACATTGTTTATTTGGTCGTAGAATCAGTATTGTCATCGGGCAATGTTTGTTTTTTGTTTACCTCGAACGTAAGTTCTAGATGAAGGTTGACAGAAATAACAAGATGCTAAGATACGGACCATCACAGACAAAATGCCTTTTATTTAATCGAGCGGGCTTTCTTGATAGAATCAATGGTTCTTCTCCCAAACCTGCGAAAAATGGTGGCTTGCCTTATATTTTATTTCCAAGTACGTTTTTCCAGATTTCTTTGACTTTAAATCTGGCGAAATTAACTAATCCATTGCATTTCTTTACACTTTAGAGTGTGTAAATAGAGGGGTTGATGAATTAAACAGAAAGCTAGAGAGTCTGAATTGGAGTTGAATATCAATTTTGTAGGATTCGACTATTTTCGCCTCATATATCCTTTTTGGCAATGCCTTTGGGACTTAACGAAATAACGCTCGATTTTGATTCACGATAACTTTTACGTGAATTACAATGATAGATTATGGTAAAACCATCCACGTTTTTATAGAGAAAGTAGACAGCAGCGAGAGAGTACATTAAGAGTCTTAAAGGATCCAGAAAGGTCTGTGAGAAATCTTGTAAGAAATACAGCACCGTTCTCTTTCCCAGAAAAAGAAACATCCCAAAGTATTGTTCTGAAGCATGTAAGGCTGCCGCTTACAAAGTACGTATACGACCGTTTTTTATACCCCTCCAATGAGTAACTTGGGTTAAAACACTCGTAGCTAAAGCTAACTTTCAGATTGCCAAGAATATCAGTAAAGGCAAGTATTTATATGATTTCCCGTAATTGATAGGAAAGTGTAAGCTGTTGGCTTACAGCGTTCATTCGTTGGATTAGGTATTGGTGATTTTCAGCAGAAAACCATTACTTACGCTCGTAAAATGCCTCTTGAAGGTATAACTGTAGGGCAAACTGAGCCACACAGGCAGCGAGCACACGACCGAATACGAGAGCGATTGCGAGGTTTATCGGCGGGAAATGACGTTATCATTCTGATAACGTTACTGCTGAACGACAAAACCTGCGGGAAATAAAGTAGGATGAGCTTCATAATAAGGCTTTCCTTGCCAAGGAATGGAAAATGTCTGGGGGTGGAGTTCTTCTTCCAAATCTGCGAAAAACGGCGGTTTTCTACACCAAAAAATGAGATTCTTATAGCAATTGGACGATAACTATGGGTTTGGCTCTATGCTTTTTTTGAGCCAGATAATTATTGACCGTTCCGTAGGTAATCCTTAGTCGGATGCTAGCTTGGTTCATTGAAAGTCCTTCTTTGCTCTAAGTAAGTATTAGGTCTTGAAGTATTTTCTCCTCAGTTTTGGCTCTTTTGCATCCCTGCTTCCATTCTCTCACTTATAAGTGCACACAAGGGTCAGCAACTGCACGACCTGAGGGTTTATTTATAATTTGGGGCGGGTAGGGGCATCAGAAAGAAACAGGAATACCAATAATAAATCACCGCTCAGACTCTTAACATACTGAGTAACATTGTTGTGGTGTGGAATACCATCTATGTACAAGAAATGCTCAATCAACTCAAAATGGGGTAAGTAGTGAATGAAGAAGATTGCATACACATATCTCCTGCACCGTTTCAGCATGTTAACAGGCTTGGGAAGTAGGCATTCAACAATTAATCAAATTGGAAGAAAATGGTTTAAGAACCCTGAGAAATACTAAAATGTGAAACCGATGTTTTTCGTCTAATTATTGTAGGAACCTCGAGTTTGCCAATGATGCAAAGAAAATGCTGTCCGATTACAGAAAATACAAACTCAATAATCGTACATTTTTTGGAACAGGTTTGTACAAAATCCCTTTTAGACAGCTGAAATAACTAACACTTTGCTATTTTTGTCGTGACTAACGTACAAAAAAATGGAAGAACTGTTTGAATATCACGACATTGTAGTAAGAAATACACAGATTGAACGTTTTCGGTATTTGTACCACGAAATAGATTGGTCGCAACGCATGACAGCGATAAAAGGACCACGGGGTACAGGAAAAACCACGTTGATGTTACAACGTATAAAGAAGGCATATCCCAAAGCGGGGGTGAATACGCTGTACGTCACTATGGAACACCCTTACTTTTTCACTAATTCACTTTATGATTTCGCCAAAGCGTTTTATATCAACGGTGGGCGGGTCTTATTCTTGGATGAGGTACATAAGTATCCCCAGTGGTCACGAGAGCTAAAGGTCATATACGACGGTTTTCCCGATCTACAGATTATCTTTTCGGCATCGTCGGCGTTGGATATTTTTAAAGGAACAGCAGATTTGAGTCGTCGATTGTCAGTACGTGAATTGCCTGGGCTGTCGTTTCGCGAGTACCTAAACTTTACCCAGTCTACTAGCTTTAATAAGGTGGTTGCAAGTACACTATTTATAAATCATCGAGAAGTTGCTGTAGAGGTTACTTCAAAAGTGTTGATAATGCCACTATTTAAAGATTACCTCAAATCAGGTTATTACCCGTTCTTCACAGAAATGAAAACCGATGAATACCTATTACGGTTAACGCAGGTAATAAATACCGTGGTAGATGTAGATTTAGCATACATTGACGGACATAGTGTTGAGGCTTCGCAGAAAATAAAAAAGTTATTACGGGTAGTAGCAGAGTCAGCTCCGTTCAAACCCAATATCTCAGAAATAAGTCGCAAAACTAACATCAGCCGAGACTTAATCTACAATTATTTGCAGCACTTGGAATCCGCCCACTTAATAAATCAGTTGACCCAAACGGGCAAAGGTGTTTCAACCCTACAGAAACCTGACAAGTTATTTTTAGACAACAGCAACTTATCTTACGCCCTTATTGGCAAACCCGATGTTGGAAATATGCGGGAAACATTTGCAATCAATCAGTTTAAAAATGCAAAATTAGAAGTTTCACTTCCGAAGACGGGTGATGTCTTTCTGGACGAATACGGAATCACTATTGAAATAGGTGGGAAGAACAAAAGTAAAAAACAGGTGAGTGGCATTCCAAACGCTTTTATCGCCAAAGACGACACCGAGAGTGGTTTTGGGAATACCATTCCGCTTTGGTTATTGGGTTTTTTGTATTGATGGTTGAGGTAAAATTCCGGAAAGCCACGTCATTCAAAAACTTGAATTGAAACGAATGATGAATATTAGCAAAAAACAAGGGTGCAAGTCTGCGAAACCATAAACATATCAGCCATGAAAGCCGACACTCTAAGGTGGCGTAAGTCTCACATCGAGCCTATTATAATTTGAACTCATTTATTATTTAGAGTTGGTTAGTTTACAAACTTAATATTAGGCAAGCATACAGAACCTAGAAAAGTAAAACGTGTTTATATACTTGTATTGCATTAAAAAAGCCCTGGATTGCTCCGGGGCTTTTTTGGTATAGAAAACGGTCGTTAAGTAAACGCACTCCGTTTCCTCAGCATATAACTACCCCGTCTTGTTATATTCCAGTTCTATCAACCTACTTGACTTTCCCTTTCGGAATATTAGTAATTGAAGTGGGGCTAGCACTTGACGCAATTTGACAAGGATTCTGAATCACCGCCTTAAAAACAGCACCACTCTCAACTTCAAAACCAGGGTTGAGCAGGATAGCATTTCCTGCCTGGTACTCGGCTTTTCCGTTGGGTTGGAGAATTTTATTTGTACCAGTGATATAGTCAATAGCCTGTTTCACGCCTGCGTTGGTGGAGATCGGGGTAGTATATAAAACCGTTTGTGCGATAACACTAATGCTTTCTACCGCTGATGTATTAGTTCCTCCTGCACAACCACCCGTCATCGTGACAGTGTAATTAAAAGTTCCTGCTACACTCGGTGTACCGCTGATGGTCACTTCGTTATTTGTCCAACTACCGCTTACACCCGCTGGTAAACCACTGAATGTAGCACCTGTAGCACCCGTAGTGGCATAAGTTATATTGGTCATTGCTGTATTAATACACAAGCTTTGTGCAGCAGCAGATAATAAAGTGATGGTATTTTCTGGTTTCAATGTCAGGTTTAATGTGGCTAGGCTATCGCAGCCAATGCCATTTACCAAGGTGGCGGTTTGAGAACCGGCAGCATCAAAGGTTAAACCATTCCAGGTAAAAGGCAAATCACTACTGCATATTGTACTGTCTTCTGAACTGGTGCTTGTTGTTACGAAACCGCAAGCACCTGAGCCGTTTGTTATTTGTATCCCATTGGCACGGCTATCGGCTCGAGATGTAGCCACCCATCCATCGCTGGGTACAAAATTAATTGACCCTGTACTATTGGTATACTCAACGGAAAAACTTGTACTTGTTGGTGAACTTGAATACGCATAGCACCATTTCGCTCCATCCCAATACACCGAAAAGACATACGTCTGACCATTAGCACGAAACGTTCTATACCAAGTACTTGTCCCATTTTTTAAACCATTATCTAAATAAGGATTTCCATAAGCAGAGGTGGAGACTGGATTTCCAAAAGTCAAGGTAAGGTCACGCTTCAGGTAAGTTGTACATTCATAGGTTGACATGGTTATCTGATTACTGGTAACCGTATCGGTAGAATGAAGTGCTTGTACCACCATATTCACTTTTATTATATCTCCATTTGCAATAGTTGCATCAACCAACGAGGCACTATTAGTACCAACGTCAATTCCATTCTTTTTCCATTGATAAGTGGGTGATGTAAGACCATTTACGGGTGATGCGGTAAATGTTATCTCCGTTCCAGCTTTTACATTAGTTGATAATGTGGCAATACTTACCGAAGGCTGACTACTTGGATTGACCGATAGGTTTAAATAGGCGATGCTGTCACACCCCGCAACGTTTGTAGTTGTATAAGTATAATTACCTGTTGCCGTGTAAGTGGTTCCATTGAACAAATAAGATTGGTCATTATAAATGACCACATCTTTAGTAGAACTCGACGCATTACAAACAGTGACCACAATAGCCGTACTGGTACTTGATCCCTGCTGACAATAAGATGAATCAGCTGTACTAGAGATAGCCACCTTGATCGCGTCGCCCGTTATTAAATCTGAAAGAACTAATTGATCATTCGATGATTCGCTAAGTAGCGTATCATTTTTATACCAACTATAATAAGGTGCATTTACAATCTCGTCAGGAACCGCAGTGAATGTAACTGCGGTATCAGGAGCAAAGCGAGTAGCAGATGCAGTGAATGATTGCAATGTGGGAATAACTGATTGCGTCACACTCAGTTGCAGAACAGCACTGCTGTCACAACCCACGCTATTGGTAAGAAGAGCTACATACTCACCCTCCGAAGTATAATCTACCCCATTGAACGCATAAGTGCTCCCCGAGCAAATCGTTGCCACGGTAATGGAGCTTGTCTTTGGTTTTACGGTTAGATTAACTTGGTCTGTAAACTCGCAACCTGCTCCGGTAGAGGCGGTAATGGTATACACCGTAGATTGAGTCGGCGAAAATTTTGCCGGATTACGTAAAGTTGAAGTAAAATAACCGTCGTTAGACAGCCATTGGTAAGTAGTAGCAATAGGAGTTCCGGTAATGCTTACATTATCAACAAAAGCTTCCACTGCGACTCCCACACGATAGTTCCCATTTAATTGGTACCTTATGTAAACTACGGGCTTATTTAGAAAGCCATTTCCTATATTTATTAGGGTAGGGTCTGTTGTAGAATAGTTACTATTTGCAGATGAACTTCGGGTAAAAACAGTAGTCCAATTTAAGCTATCACTCGAAATCAAAACTTTTAAGTTTCCATTACTATTATTTACGAAATCATACACAAAAGACAAAGCAGCACTGCTATACCCTACGGTGCTAAAGGCGGGGGATTGAAGTATGGAGTTCGTTATATCGCCGTTGATATTATTGGAATTAGAGGAACAAAAGAAAAATTGACTATTATCAGCACTTGTAAAGGTTTTAGCTTGTCCGCGATGTCCAGATGGCTTGAGCGACCACGCCGTTGAATCTGGGTTTGAACCCGTACTTTGGTTAATCTGGGTCCAATTATTAGTAGCTGAATTAAAGTTGTCCGATAATATCGTAGCGGGAGGATCCTGAAAAGCCGTAGCATACAAATTGACTGAATCACCTTGACAAATACTAAGACTCGATGCAGAAGCTGATACACTCCCCGACTGAATAGGATTAATCGAAAGTCTAAGTACCACGTTACTGTCGCATCCTGCTCCGTTTCGCAAGTACATTGTTTTACTGCTGGCTTCCGTAAACGTAATACCCTCCCAAACGTAGGGCAAATTGTTTTGACAAACAGTTTTGTCTACCAAAGTTCTGATCGTATCAGCTATAGCAAGATTCAAAGTAGCAGAACTATCACATCCAAAATAGGACGTTAAGGAAGCCGTTTTACTCCCAGCACCTGTGAAAATTAGCCCGTTCCATTTATATGGAAGTGATCCTGAACATATCGTCGAATTGGTGGTAGAATGTAATGGAGCAGGATAGGTAATTTTAGTATAACCTATTTCCTTTATACAACCTTTTGAATCACTCACAGATGGAAATATACCAACATAACTAGGTACGCCTGGGGGTGCTATGGAGTCCGTTCCCCCGCTTTCATCACCCCAAAAATAACTGTAGGGTTTAGTTCCTCCGGATGCAGCTATGTAAGTGACCCCACAATTTTGTGGACTTCCGGCAATTACCTGTGCAGTTAAAGCAGTAGGTTCTGTAATGGTGACAGGTTCAGAAACGCCTACGCAATTATTAGCATCTGTTATCGTACAGACGTATTGATCAGGATAAAGATTAGATTGGACTTGTAAGTGGGCGTTACCTCCTACGTTCGATGACCACGCGAATGCATAAGGGCTTTGACCACCAAATGCACTTGCAAATGCACTACCATTTCTGGCACCAGAGCAAGTTACGTTCTGCAATACCCCAACTTCTACATAGTCTTTAAGAGCAAATATATCTAAAACTAAGGTAGCCAAACTATCACTGCCGTTGGCCGCCGTAAGCTCGGCAGTTTTAGCTCCAGTTTCATTAAATACTAAACCATTCCATGTGTACGGTAGGGAACTCGTACAAATTCTGATGAAAGTCGTTGAAGGTTCTACCTTTTTATCAGGTACTAAAATATTATTTTGAGAACTACAGCCACTTGCATCAGTAACTGTACAAAAGTAATAGCCCGGCTGAAGGTTTTTTGCTGTATCGGTGATAGATACATTTGGCAACCAAGTATACGAATAAGAACCCGTGCCTCCAGATGAACTCGCAATAACATTTGCAGTGGCATTATTCTGCGAAAAATTTAGTTGCAATGAAACTGCCACCGTATCTGGTTCAAAAATGGCTACTGTTGCCGTAGCTGCACACTGATTTGCATCTTTTACGGTAACCTTGTATTGCCCCTGTGGCATCGGGTCAGGAGCGGAAGACCTATCACTCCCGCTTGGGTACCAATTATACGTGTATGGTGCTGATCCGCCTATTACTTGTACACTTGCTTGTCCATCACTGCCGCCATGGCAAGTAACATTTTGGGTGGTAAATACGAGTGAATCAATTTTACTGAACGTTCTCACTTTTAAATTCAACGTAACGATGCTATCACATCCTGCAATACTAGCTAAGTTCTTAGTATAGATTCCCGATGAAGTCAAGGAGTCTCCTTCAAATACATAACTTTCCCCATTACAGATACTGTCTGAGACAGCTGTATTTATGATGGGTCGGACCGTTACATTTACCTTTTGACTACTGGTGCACGCTGTTGTTGCATTGACTGTTCTTAAATTATACGTTGTTGAAGTTGTTGGATAAACAATGCCCGGATTTTGAGAATTAGTAACAAATCCCGTTGGTAATGATGACCATGCGTATGTAATAGGTGCATAAGATATGAGACTTACATTATCTATTGACCAGCTATTTCCATTCACCGTGTGATAAACAAACCTTATTTTAAGATTGGGTTCACCTAAATAATCTTCCAACGATACCAGTTGCGTGGCAAATTCTCGATAATCTCCGACATTGTTAGTTGGATTTTCATGGTAAACAGTGTTCCAGCTTGAACCATTGTCTACCGAAGCCTGCATACTTATTGAATCTTGTTCGTAACCTAAGTACAGAAAATGTTCAAAGCGAATGTGAGGGTTTGAGATTCCAACCGTACTGAAGGAAGGAGATTCTAATCGTGTATCGGTAACTTCACCCGCTTGAGTAATTACACTTCTGTTTTGCCGCATACTGCTACTATTGTAGAACGGTGACTCATCATTACTACGTATAAAGAAAGGAAAACCGTCCCCATAATTGACCAACTTCCATCTTGATTCAGGTTCATTACCTACTAAACTATAATTGAAAGTTTGCCAATCGTTGGTTGTAGCATTAAAGTTTTGTGTCCAAATAAAAGTACTATCACTTAAGGCTATTTCTGAAAATAAATCAATTGGTTCTCCTTCGCAAATAATTTGATCCACTGGAAATGCCGAAATTACTGGCTCGCTTGGTAACAAATTCAAAACGGCACTGCTATCACAGCCGTTTGCCGAAGTAAGATTTACCGAATAAGTGCCGGTTTTTTCCAATGTTAAACTATTCCATGTATAAGGAAAATCTGAATCACAAATAAGATGCGTGGTAACTGATTCTGAAGCTGGATTTTGAATGACATTAATTCCATTTATGGAAGCGGTACAACCCTTAGCGTCTGTGACCAAAAATGAATATTCACCTACACATAATAAATCGCTAAGGGCAGAATTTCCACCAGAAGGCGACCAAGCGTATTGGTATGGCCAGGTTCCACCGCTAACATTTGCTTGTTTTGTGGTACCACTTAAATAAGGTCTAGTTTCAAAATAACCTAAACCTGTGCGTAACTTCGCAGGTTCTGTAATAACTACCTCTACAATGGTGTTACAACTGGCTTGATCTGTGATTGTGCAGGTATAATTTCCTGCAAGAAGACCTGAAATGGTTGAAATTCGTGGGGCATTCGAAACAGACCCATCACTTTGATTCCATTTAAAGCTGTACACGTTAGCTGCCGGGGATTCGGCCATGTCTATTTGTGCACTTCCATTATTGCCCTCAAAACAACTAACTGGTGTTTGTTGAATACCTGGAAAACCCGAAAAATGAATACCAGCCCTTACTGATAAATTTAATGTTGCGGTACTGTCACAACCTACTGAATTAGTAAAATGTGCCGATTTAGTACCGGCACTAGTAAATATTAGCTGATTCCAGGTAAAAGGCAATTCACTTTGACAAATGGTTTTGTTTGAGTTAGAAAAGCTTGCCTCTCTTACCGCTAAAACAACGGTTACGGTTGTATCACAACCACCAAATTCAGCCTGAAAAGTGTTGGTTTGTGTACCCGCTTCGCTAAAAGTCATACCATAGCGAGTGTAAGGCAATTCGTTGGAGCAAATGGTAACAGGAATGGTTCCTAATTGGGCTGCAACTCCAGAGGTATTAACTGAAACCGTAAAGTTTTTTGTATTTGAACAGCCCGTTACCATATCAGTAGAAGTTAATTGAAAAGTGGTAGTTTCTGTAATTCTTATACCAGTCGGATTCGAAGATGTATGATCAAACTCAACTTCCGGGGTAGAGCTCCACTGATAGCTAGTAGAAGAAGGGTCGTATGGATCTGGTGATAAACTTATGGGCAATGACGTATCACAAACATTAAGCGTATTTGAAACAGGATTACTTATCGGTTCCTTTTTCAGGGATAAATGTAAGGTAACGGTACTATCGCAATCCGCGGCGTTAGTTAGGTGCACAACACTCGTACCCGCAGAAGTTAGACTAAGGCCATTCCATAAAAATGGCAATGCACTCGGACAAACAGCTAAGTCTATGGTAGTACTAGAAGGTTGCTTCACACTTACTGCTACAGAATCTATCCCATTTGAGCTGGTACTTGTACAAGCAAAGTTATTTGAAGTTGTACAAAAATACTTCGTATTCACCGTAGGATTCACTACCGGATTTTGAAGGTCAGAAGTAAAACCTGCGGGACTGGAAGACCAATGGTAGGTTTGATTTTTTTTGTAACCTATAATTTTGAAATTATCAATTGCTACGAACGGAAGTTTCTGATCATCATAAAGTGTTTTAAACCTGATCAACACATTGGGTGATTGGCTAAACTGCGTCAAATCATATTTTCGGTCCTTCCAGCTATCACCACCGCCTGCTTCATATTGACCAGCATCTAAAACAATCCAATTAACACCATCAACGGAAACTTCAAGGTCACGTCGTGTATCAGAAACTCTTTCTTGAAAACTCACTTGTGCAGCATCGTAACCCACCAAACTAAACGCGGGACTTTGTAAAACAATGTCGCCGTATATTGATTTATCCCAAAAAATAACACCTACGTCATTACTTCTTTCAAACTCAGGTAAGTAGGTTAGGTAGGGATAATTAGGTTTACTAAGCAAAAAGGCAGAATTATCTCCACTAACGATCGTTTTTGTATTTCTTTCATACCCACTAAACCGCCCAGACGTTATAACTTGAATGAGGTTAGTAAAACGATAGCCGCTTGGTCTTACATCAAATTTTACAGAATCCGTTTCTTCAGTTGTGATTGGACTATAAAGAGGTCTCGCGTTATAGGTAGAATTTATCTGAGGATACGTGATACTTCTGCCAAAACTATGATTGGTTTGCGTCCAATTTCCCATCCCATTATTGAAATTTTCATCCAACACAACGGTAGAATCCGTGGTGACGTTTCCAAGACTGTTGATTGCCGTCAAATTAATCTGCCCACCACTACAAGAAATGAGTCCGCTTGCGTTTACAAAAATTTCAGTTAAGACTGGTGAAGGACTTATGACTATCCCGCCCCCATTATCGCTACTAAAAACACCAGGACTACTTGCTTCTATTCGTATCCGGTAGTTTGAGCCAGCTAAAATATTACTCGGTATAGTTACTGCAATTGGATCAGTGCTACCGCCCGATCTTGTACCTATTACAGAACTACCACTACTAAATTTCCCTAAATTATTACTTAATATAACAGTAAAGGTATTAACAGTACCAAAGCTATTACAGCCCACCGTAAATGGAACATTAAAGGTAGTACCAGCACAAATATTTTTAGGTAACTCTCCCATTTGAATAAGATGCGAAGAAGGGTAGTATTCCTGGAGATCTTTAACGTAAGACGCATTGGAAATACCAATACCGGCATAGCCTCTTACCCCATCACTAAAACCCACAGCCCCTTTTAAAGGCATTAATAACGAAGCTTTTGCTACCCAACTAGGACTTGGAGTTGATAAGTCTAATTCATATAATTTATTTTGGACGGTAGTACCCTGTACACCTCCGGCTATATACGCTTTACTACCAATGGTAAAAGCTACCGCTTCGGATAGTTCTGCAGGAAGATTTGCATTACCTAATCGCGTCCATGTATTGCTATTTGAATCATAGGAATAGAAATCCTTCGAAGGGGACGCACCTATTCCTGAACCAATAAACCCTTTTTGAAAGTAAGAAAAACCAACCGCTTCATGCCTTGCTGTCCCAGGAAAAGCAGCTCGTATCGTCCAGCTATTGGTGCTTTGATTGTACCTGTAAAAATCATTTTTGAAAGAACCATCGAAACCTGTACCCACAAAACCATGATTATCAATGGTAAAAGCTACCGCACCCGAACGTGGCGTAGCAGGAAAGTTTTCCTTTTGTAACCATGAATTGGTAATGGGGTCGTATTCGTAGGTATCCTTAAAACGCCCCGAGCCATTCTTTCCGGTGGTTACATATCCTTTGTTCCCGATTGTAAAGGCAACCGCCATACTTCTTCCCCCTCCCGGAAATGGGGCTTTTAGGGTCCACACATTCGTGGTTAAATCAAGTTCCCAAAAATCATTGTAGTAAGAAGTTCCGTCAAAACCTGTGCCCACATATGCTTTATTATTGATGACAAAAGAAATGGCATCTTTACGAGCGTTGCCTGGAAACAGGGGTCTGTATGTCCAATCATTCCCTGAATGTCCGGTTAAAATTAGTGCCGTATTATTTTCGGTAAGATCATTCACGCAAGAATTACCAGAACTTATTCGGGTTACCGTAATTTTGTACGAGCCGCTTAGATCAAGTGAAGGTGTTTGAAAACTACTTACGCCGTTATTGAAAACAGTATTTGCGGTACGGGTTTGAGTACCGCCGCCGTTTTGATCTGTTATTGTATAGTTAAGAGAATAAGTGCCATTCTCCATCGTATTTGAAGATAACCTTACTGTTCTTGGTACTGAAGTAGCATTAGTTCCACAAGCATTATCTACGCTTATTTGAGAGAGCTTGTAGGTAGAATAAGTGATGTAAAAATCTACCATTCCGTCGGCACCTTTTCCACCCGGACCATTTGATGTTACGATGGTTGCTGCTCGTGCCAGTTCCTCCCCCCAAAACTTATCTACAATTCCATTGATTACACCTCCACCTGGCAATTCTCCAATAAATAATTTTAAAACTTCGTATGCAGCGGAATTTCCAGCCCAAGCACCACCTCCACCTCCATAACCGGGATTTGTGCCGGCCGAAATAAATGTTCCTCCATTACTTCCCCCTGTGGTTATACCCCAACCGCCGTGATACATTCCAACACCGCCAAAAATATTATAACCAGACTCCCCATACCGACTGCTGCTTGCCTTGCCTCCATCACCTCCCCAAACAGAATAATCAGGATCACCCTTGTCAGCTCTATAATTATTGTTAGGGCTTGGGACATCTCCCGGATTTCCTCCGGCGTTACCCTCATTGCTAGAATTTGAAATCACCGCACCGTACCCACCAGGAGAAATCACCAGATTACTAAAATTAGAAGCCGTTCCATTACCACCTGCCATAGGACTAGAACCAATCCCACCACCAAGTCCACCTAGTCCACCACTACCTACGGTAAAAGGATAGGAGATACCTGAAGTAAGGTTTACATCTCCGCCAGCCCAATTACTACCACCACCACCTCCTCCTGAATGCAAATAAATTAATGCACCGATGGGTACCCTTGCACCACTGGAAGCACCGCCACCACCACCGCCCCACATAGAAACATTTGCGGCTGTTACGCCACGGCCTACGTCTAAGGTTTGACTTCCACCAATTGTGTACCTTACCCTTACAGTGGTAGTGCTAGAATTGCTAGATTGAATGTCAATATCTTGAGCAAAGGCAGTAACGGTAAAAAGCACTGCGGATAAAAGGGTAAAAAGTTTTTTCATACAGCGATAATTTTAAAAACTAATAAGTTTAGAAACGGCAGAGAAACAGCTCTTTGAGCTTACATTGTTTTTTTTTGGCGAGGTGGTTGATTCTTATGAAGCACCTGATTTCAATTGCAATTTTCTAAAGTAAGTACACAATACATGTATAATTTCCGAGCGAATAGAGTTACACCCATTTCAACAAAAACTGCCCACCTCATTCACTTACTAAAATCAGCAGGAGGCAGCCTTTTATTTTTTGAGCTATAATTTCCTTTTGGATGATTTATTCCGCAAAGATACATCACCACTACCCATACATGTAAATAATTTTGACATAATTTGAATTTTGTTTGACCAAAATTGAAAGAGTCCTATACTGAAAATTAGTCAGAGCTTTTTTTTGGTGAAATGTATTATTCACCATATATAGGACTCATACGTTTACCTTTAATCTAAAGCGCAAATATATTCTTGTAAATGCTTTTTCGAATCTTTTTTAAGCTAAAGTTCTTTTCATTTTTAAAAATGAAAAGAACTTTTTGCCTTAGAGAAAAACTGATTGAAGCCAAATAGCAGTAAATCAGCTAGTTAAGTAATGAGACAAAATAATTTGGAGGTATGTCAATTGTAATGCTCCATTCGTTCGGTACTTGGGTTGCCAGAAGAACCGCCCTATCGCTAAGTTATGCCATTTATCTACTTTGGAGAACAAGCGTGACTTTCTGACCAATCGGCTGACCCTTGCCCTAATGGTGGCATTAAAGCCTTCGATGTAAAATGTTAAACCTTTACCTACCCTGTGCTTTTCGGCCGGAATTATGCTCCGATAGACCTCCCAGTTGTCTGTTTCAAAGAAACACCCTTTAAACGCCGAAGGGGTTTTGCCCCAAAATTCTTTGGCAGCCTGCTTCCCCCTTCCACCGATATGATAAGCAATGACCAAACGGTGGACAGGATCGTAAGCAACACAAATTCACCGTTTCTGTGCTTTCTTTTGAACAAAGGACCATAACTCATCTGCTTGGATACCGAATACCTGTAAGCGTTTTACCCTGTTCAGCCAAAAATAACTAATACCTAAATCTGAGGGGGTCTGTGACCAAAAAATGTGGGCAAAAGCCTGTAACCACGTCAGGCTTACGCTAAAAGTCCGGCAGATACCACGGAACGACACCCGCTCCTTCAACGCGTTGCTGACCAATAACTTCAGACCTTCAGACTTGATATGGATATTATTCAGAACAAATTGAAGGCCACAGCAATTACAGCGATGGTTTTATTTACCATAATAAGCATGGCCATTCTTTTTCGGGCGGCGTTCCGCTATATTTATGCCGTGATAACTTAGATAATAGATATGCATAAACTTTGCAGTATGGTTACTACAAAGATATGAATTGTCTAGGTTGTCTATTTTAAAGCGTTACATCTGCTACGCCGCCTGTTTCGTATACTTGCACGTAACGTCCAAGTATCTATAAAGGAACTGGATAAATAGCCAGAAGGTAACTTTAATTTAAGGCTTGTAAATATTAAGGAATTACAGATTAGGAAAATCCCAATATTCTATAGGTGTGTTGTTGTGTTAAGTTTTAACATTATGAGAGTATGTTTTGGAATTTGAAGACTTTGAATTAAAGTAAGAACCAGTTACCCTGTAGTTGACAAAAACCCAAGGTAATGAAAACAAATTTCTCTGAATTCTCTGGTTCTCAATGGGAGTTTATCGAAAAAGTTCTTGACGACCGCACGAACGGCCCCGAAGAAGAAACGCAGATACAGTCTACGAAGTATCCTTAATGGTATCTTCTGGATCAATAATACTGGCAGTCAATGGCGTAATCTAGAGAGTAATACCCACCATGGCAAACTGTTTTTTACCATTTTACACAGCTAAAAGTACGTGGTATTTGGGAGAAATTATTATATTTTTTAGTAGTTACGGCAAGAGAAAAAGACGGCAGAAATGCAAGTCCAAGCCTGTTAACCATTGATAGCCGAAGCGTTAAGAAAGTACAGTTTATCAACGAAGAAACCGGTATCGACGGTGGTAAAATATAAATGGCAGAAGAAGAACAATTCTTATAGATAAACTGGGATTACCCTCAGCAATAAAAGTAACTACAGCAAACATTTCTGATAATAAAGCGGGCATTTTGGCCGTAGATTTATTGAGAGAAAAAGTGCCTAAATTACAAAAAATAGTAGCGGACACATGCTACAAAAATGCTTTTTGTGAACATGTCGATACTAATTACCATTTGGAAATCGAAACAGCACAAAAGCCCGAATCATCCAAAGGGTTTATGCCTGAAAAGAACCGCTAGCAAGTCGAAGTCGGACCGCCGAAGCGGAAGTTTTGGATGGCTCAATTTTAGACGAAGGTTGTTTCGAGACATGGAAAAAACAATATTATTGTCAGAAGCTATGTTGCAAATAGCGTTTATCTCATTTATTATCAATAAGTTATAAATCCAAAATATACTCTTAGGCTGCTTCAAAGATGATTAAAAGGCTGGAATTTCCGTTGCGGATAGGCAAGTCTGTACAGCTTCAGCCCGTAACTACAGTCGATAGGGTATTAGTTTGAAAACTGGTTTTTTTTAAATACCCCGACGGAAGAGCCAATTGCTACATAAACATCAAAAAAAAGTTGCAGCAGCTAAAAGTGAATGCATTGGAGATAAAGTGCAGGTTTACTTCACCCCAAAGACCTTTTGGATACAGCATACTTAGAGATGACTGAAGTTTTATTACATTTGAGGGAACTAGCACGTGCCACAACGCTCCTACCTTTGAGGTAAATAAGTTGTAACCAGTAGCTAGTTGTCTTTCAAGCTAATTATTACGAAAGACCAGAACACAATATCTACCTACTTCTAGACCATAAAAGTGGAAGCTATTTCATGCCCCACTACAAGAATTACCTATTTGGTAAACAGTGTATACTCCCTAAACCTCTATGAGAACCACAACTCTGTAAATAATAGAGAGCTATTTTAAGGCTTTCTAAAGACATAAGTCAACCTTGATAAGGATTTACATATTACCTAGAAAAGAGTAAAGGAGAGACAAATTAAAGCTATTGCAGTAGCTTTTTTCAGTTCAGTCTTCTAAAACTATTTGTTTTTTTTAAAATGAGCCAAGAAATAAGTTACAGTGAGGCGTGAGGCGAAATACCAAGCTTATCCACAAATTACTATTCATTTTAGCTAAAAAATCAATTAGTTGATAAATTGTAATCAATATCAATTGACTTAATTGATTTTTTAGTTAAAATTCTTGTTATAAGTATTTTAACCTTCCTATTGTAACAAATTTGGTTAGGTTAGGCTATTCTATTGTATCAAATTTGGTTAGGTATTGTATCAAATTTGGTTAGGTTAGAACTCGCTATTGTAACAAATTTGGTTAGGTATTGTATCAAATTTGGTTAGGTTAGGTTTTCTATTGTAACAAATTTGGTTAGGTTAGATTGATAAAATTGTGGATAACTCAGAAATGTTCACGCTCAGTTTTCAGGCTGCTATTGTATCAAATTTGGTTAGGTTAGATTTTATTTAACCTTTTATTGTAACACTAAACTTTGAATGTTACATTTGCAACTGATTACACATCAGTTAAATAGACATGGTTAACGCTCCGCAAGATAGTTCAATAGTCCGAATCAGTAATGTTCTCAACCTTACCAGACAAGAATTTACGGTTGTTGAGAAGCATTTGTTTCATTCCATCATGCATGAATTGAAAGAGAATCAGGGTTTCCACCTTCCAAGTATTGACAACCGCGAGCCGTTAGAAGTAGTTATCGAAGCCAATAAGGTGATGAAAAACTCTTATAATAAACAAGTCATCAAAGATGCCATAAAGAAGATTACTTCTCGAAATGTCTTTTTTGACTTTTCTAAATCAGGAGAAGAATACTTTGGGTCTTTAAATCCTTTTCCATTTGCAAAGTATCACGCCGTACGGGGCAAAACAAGCTATATCCACATAGAAATACATCATTCATGTAAAAGGCTATTTTTAGAGCTTGCGAAAGGGTATACCAACCTCGATTTGCAATCGATACTAACACTCAAAAGTGAATATTCTATCAGAATGTACGAATTGATGAGCATGTACCTCAACCAAGGTAGCTGGACAGTACAGGTTGACGAACTACGTACCCTTTTCAACCTCAAACCTACGCAGTACAAAAATTTCGCCATGTTTGAAAAGCGAATTCTCGTCTATTCACAAGCGGAACTTTGGGAACACTGCAACATACATTTTGAGTGGAAGATTGCGGCCAAGGAAAGAAAAAAGATTACTGCCTTGACATTCACTATTGTGAAACGAGAAAAGCAAGAACGAAAAGAGTTAAATGAAAATATAGTGAGTACGCAGAGCTATATACAGCAGTTATCCAACCGCGAAATAGCTGATAAGTTTCAGGTTGCCGCTCAAAAATACTCGCTTAGTGAAACCCAGTTGAACCATATTTTTTCTGATGCAGCTCTATTCAATGAATTTGTTCGGTTAGATCTAATCATTGAAGATAAAATCAGCAAAGGAAAGCCTCCTAAAGACCGCACAAAGTACTTGGCAAAGTCTATTGGATTAGATAAAATTTCATTTTCAAAGAAAAGAAAGGAAGAAACTCCCAGTTTATTTTAGATAAAGTTTTTAGATAAAGTTATATCTAACTAATATTGTATTAGATATAAATCTATCTAAATGAACAGAGAAAGTAATATTGTCAAATTCCTGACAAAAAATAAGGCACTCAACCTTTCACAAATTGAGAAAGAGGCTGGAATACCCTCCAAGACCCTTCATAAGGCAACTGCTGACCAACAAGCCATTCCTAATAAGCACGTAGAATCTATTCTTTCTGTGCTTAAAAAATATGGCTATGATGAAAATAACCTATCCTTAGCCGAGGTGATTGCAATCACAAATCACAAAGGAGGGGTGGGCAAAACCACTACCACCATCAATTTAGGGAAAGCACTGAGTTTGCAAAGCAAAAAGGTTTTATTAATTGACATGGATTCTCAGGGAAATCTGTCTCAGTGCTTTGGGATTCATGAACCAGAAAATCAGGTTATTGACGCACTAATTGACGAAGTCCCGTTTCCGATTGTATCGATTACGGATAATTTATTTTTGAGTCCTTCCGATATCCGGATGGGTTATCGCGAAATGGAACTATCTACTGTGATTGGAGCGGATCGACGATTGCACCTGAAAATTGATGAACTAAGACAATCTTTTGATTATATCTTAATTGACTGCCCTCCCAACTTAGGAATTTGCACTACCTGCTCATTAGTGGCCTCTAATTCAGTCATAGTTCCGTTCCAACCCGAGGCAAGTGCCTATCACGGTATCGAAAGCTTATTCAACCGAATAGCCGAAGTAAGAAACTTCATCAATCCAAAGTTAACCGTACGCGGTATTGTCTTCACGATGGTAGCAAAGAATCAGAACATCCACCGCGAAATGATAGAGCACATGGAAGAAAAGTATAAACGTTTCACCATCTTCAGAACACAGATTGATATCGCGACGGTAATCAAACAGTCACAAGTGGCAAAAGAAGACCTCTATGTGTATGCTCCGAAATCTAGTTCGTGGGAGCAGTATTTCGATTTATCTCTAGAAGTAAACCAATAAATTATGGCTAAGAAAAATTTCATGGGAATGATGAAAGATAAGACGAGTACGTTAAAACCTTCACTTCTGACCGCCGAACAAGAAATCAAAGGAAACATTACTATTTTGGAAGAGTTGAGGGGGCTAATTCCTCCCCTACTCGCTGATGAATTGCAACAGTTAGAAAAGAATATCCTTGAGTTTGGCGTAAAGGATCCCTTAACGGTTTGGGAAACCACGGAGGATACTGTAACCATAGGTGCTTCTAAAACACCTATTTATGTGCTAATTGACGGGCACAACCGTTTCAGCATCATCTCTGAACACACACTTGATTATAGAATAAACCTGATGTCTTTCCCGTCATTAAATGCGGTGAAAGAATATATGATTGACTATCAGTTAGGTCGCCGAAACCTAACACCCGAACAAAGTTCGTTTTTGAGAGGTAAACGCTATTTACAAGAAAAGCAAAAGCGGGGAGGTTACAAAACAGATAAACGCAATATTGATGTATCTGAGGAGCTAGGCAAAACTTACGGAGTGAGTAATCGAACTATTAAGCGAGACGGAGAATATGCCGCCGGATTGGAAAAAATTACTACCCCGCTCCGAAACGAGATTTTATCCGGCAAACAAAAAGTACCCAAGTCTTTGATAAAAGATATTGGTAAAGATGCCGAACTAATTCAGGTAAATTCGCTTGACGAGTTGTATAAGGAAGAAGAATCATTTGATAAAAAACTCAATCAAACTAGAAAAGAACTGGAAGGTATTATTAAGAACCTTGCTACTGGTAAATTAACAAAATCAAATTTGGTAAAAATACAAATAGCTGTAAATAAGCTACTTAGTGAATAAAAAAGTCAAAGTGACAGCGTGTCACTTTGACTTTTTGTGTGGAAGGTTTATGGGTGTTTTGTAATAATAGTATAATTTCAAAATACAAGTTTCACCCAAGTGTTACCAGATAACCTGAAACCATCTTTATCAGGTATAAAAGAGGCAGAAAACGAGTTATCAAAGCCATGAGTCAGCTGATCTACCCGCAAACCAAAACTTGCCGATAAACTTTCGCACACACGTATTGAGCACCTTCTCAAAATTAACGAACCTCTCAACCATACGTTCTACGAACTTGAATAAACACCTTTCCAAATTAAAGTGCTGCGAATTTAAGGTTTCTCGTAGCCTTTTTAAGGTTGATAGAAGATGTCTGTTTACTTATCGGCGGGTTGGCTTAGGAGCGTTTCAACGGGATAAACGTTCCCATTTACTAGTACGTATTTTACCCGCTGACTATCGTAAATATTCTCAAGTGGATTACCTTCCACAATCGAAATATTAGCAATTTTACCAACTTCCAAACTTCCAAGGTCTTTATCCACATTAAGGGATTTAGCAGCATTGATAGTGCTTGTTTGAAGGGCTTGAAACGGACTCAAGCCGCTTTCTACGTAGTTCCATAACTCTACGTGTAAGCTTATCCCGTACGGCATAATGGGAGAATCTGTGCCAGAGGTAATGTTGGCTCCGTTCAGCAATAGCTCTTTTACAGTTTTTTGAATGTTAGGATAATTTATCAGTCTCTCTGGCGGGCTGGCTTTCATCTGTTCGGCAGTTTGAATAAGCTGCTTTCGATAATATTCAGGATATATTTGTTTGAACTGAGGAGTATCAAATATCGAAGTGTCCTCCATGATATGCAGCCAGAAACCACCAAAAAGTGCAAGTGTAGGGGTAATTGTCATTTTTGACTGACTTATAATCTGAATCATATCGTCGTAACTTTTCCCTGAATAGGTTATCTTGGGCGAATAACCTCTTCTACTGGTAGCTCCAACGTGTTCTACGGCATCTACACCGTAACGGGCAGCGGGGAAAATTTCGTGAGAGGAAACCGCCATGCCATTTTCATGGGCGAATTCAGTAATTATTTTCTGCCACTCATCAGGCAACCTAACGTACGTTTTTAACAAATCATACCCAAGGACTTTGGCTCGGTTAAGCTCTAACCTCAATTGATCAACTGATGATATAGACGTAGCCATATTATAATAAATCCTACCCCCATCAATCAAAGCTCCAGTCAGGAAATGGAGCGGCCCTGGTCGTCTGCCGCTGTGCCAAGCTTCCCGCTGTTCGACAGCATCATAAGGATCTGAGCCAGGCTCTCGAACTCCGGTAATACCATAAGCGAGCCATATTCTTCCGGTCTTTTCGCCGAACTGAGAATCTAAGTGCGAGTGCGTATCAAAAAGGCCGGGCATCACGGTCAAATCTGAAGCATCGATTAACTCATAGTCTGCACTGTACGAAGCTTGATGCGGTTGAATGCTCTTTATGCGATTGCCTTCAATAACAAGATCAATATTAGTACTAGTTTTATCCGTTACCCCGTCAAAGAATCTTCCAGCGTGGATTACTACTTTTTTCACCGAAGGTGCGTTGCTCCAATTGAGTTCGAGCGGAATATCTTTCTTAGTAGTATCAGCTACGTTTACTTGCCGAAGATGATCGGTGGCCAGATAAACAACTGACTTTGAATCTCCCGTCCATGTTGGTGACTCGGCTAATTCAGTTGTTAACGCTCGTGGTTGACCCACAAACTGGCCGTCTTCATCAACATCAATTACCCACAGAAGTGCGTCTTTAACGTAGGTAAGTTTGGTGCCGTCCGGCGACCACATCGGGCCGTTCCGGTACCGCATCGCTAGCGTTTGGTGAGGCGTTGGGGTTGTGTTAGAAACTGCATCCCCCGTTTCTGTATCAATAGTAAGAAATTTAGAAATCCCTTCCCGATATTTTGTTGAATAAGCATCTAACGCCGACATCATCAGGTACTTACCATTTGGGGACCAAGTTGGTTGACCGGGGAGAAATAATGGTTTATATACCTGTTTGGTCTGACCACTTGGAATATCCAAAATCTGTAACATGGTTCCTTTTCCTAATGTATTACGTAAACCTTGCTTTTGAAAGGCTATTTTCGTGCCCGTTCCTAGCCAAGAACCCTGAATTTCGTCTTCTTCCGTATCGGTTAGTTGGGTTATTTTGCTACTTGCTATATTAAGTACATATAAATCCATATTGCCTGATTTATCGCAAGAATATAATAATTCCTTTCCATCAGGAGACCACGTCGCGTCAGTTTCGTAGAAAGGGTCATCAGTTAGTTTAACAGGTTTTGGGTCTCCGATAGTCAATAGCCATAAATCGCCTACCGCCACGAATGCCACCTGTTTTCCATCGGGTGATACCACTGGGCACCTAATTCCTTTTACAGGCTTAGGTTTAGTAGTACCAAAGTCGTAGGTTTTTCGGTCATAAACCGGCGTGCTTACGGTAAGTTCTACTTCAAACGGTATTTTCGTAAAATCTTTACTCGTAATCAATTGCTTTTTAATGATACCATCAGCGGTATAAAGAATTTCATTAGCTGAAGCCCACGATGTCCTGAACGGGAATACATCATCTTCTGATAAACTCAGTTTATCAATATTCCCCGATTTTAGATCTACCTGCATTAGGTTAGTTTCCGCACCATCTACTACTTGGTAGGTTATAGACTTTCCGTCTCTGCTCCAAGACGGGGCGTACGGAATTCCGCCAGCGGTAGCGGCTACTAATCGTTCCTTTTCTCCATCCAGCAGAACGTATATTCCTGCTCCTTCAGAGCGTGTAGAAGCGAAAGCAACTTTCTTAGAGTCAGGAGAAAGGGCGGGGCAGTAATCGTTATCAACATCAGTCGTTAGAGCAGTTATCTTTCCGCTTGCCATTTCTTGCTTCCAAATGTCATAATTCCCACTGCGGTCAGATGAACACACTAGGTACTTTCCATTTGGTGAAACAAATGGTTCCCTGTGGTCATATGGTCCGTCTGTGTGTTTCTTCAAATCTCGCCCATCAGTTGCCACGCTCCAAATATGAAACGCCCCCCCTCTATACGACTGAAATACTATCCGCTTGCTGTCCGGTGTCCAATGCGGCTGTCGGTCATCACCCATGCCATCAGTCAACGGAATTGCTTTTCCCCCAGTTGCTGGTATCAGGTAAATAGTCCCTTGCAAGTCAAGAGCGATATTTTTCCCATCGGGTGATAGCGCAACTGCCATGTTGGTACCTTCCTTCACAATTAACTGTTTGGAAATCAATGACTGAGCCATTGAATTTAGCGATAATACTAGTGTGCCTATAAAAAGGAGGGCGTATCTCATAGTAAGTATTTTATTTACAAAAAGTGATTATTGGTAAATAGGCATCGAGGTGAATACTCCTGGAACTGGACTAGGAGCCAACGGATTTCCATTAATCTCATTTTGAGAGTATATGAACCTCCACGGCAACTGTGAGCCTGCATTGGGTGTTAGTTTGACACCCGCAACGTCCTGCCGGTTGCGGCGTTCATCATTCCAGCCTACCGTTTGGCAGTAGAACGTGACGTACCTTTCTTCCAAAATTTCACGGAGTAGAGCATCATTTGTAGAGATCCTGTCGGCGTTTTCAATCCCACCCGCTTCAAAATCAGCCTCATCGTAAGCTAGGTATTTATAGGTAAAATTTGCAGCCGTAACCGGATTTATGTACCCTCCACCATTTAAGTACGCACGGTATTCATTTAGGTATGTAAGACCCTGATCAAAGCTTCCCGCACGGAGGGCCATTTCGGCCTGTGTGAGTTTGTTTTCTTGAAAAGTTACCAGTGGAAACGGAGCATCAACGCTCATAAATCCAACTTGCGTTGCACGTTTTACCGTATTTGGCTCTACCTGATTAGGCACATTTACGCCATCACGAAGGTAGTAAAAACTAAACCGTGCCGTTTCGTCAGTTTTAGCATTTCCACGGTAAGTACTCGTCAACGTCGGATCAATCATTTTTAGCAATTGTGCCGGAGTTCCACTAGCCGATTCTGCGGCAGCATCGCCGATGCGACTTACCGCTAAAAAGCTGTAGATAAAGTTTTGGTTTTGACCTTGAGTAGTTCCGTGCGGAAAGTACATGGAATTTGCGGGGCTGCTAACACCTTTGATGGCAGCAGCGGCAGCTAAAGGGTACTCTTTAGTATCGGTATAGAAACGGGCTTTCAATGTATATGCCACTTCAAGCCATTTTTTCGGATCACCTCCTAATAAAATATCAGTTCCAGCTGCTGGAATACCCACTCCCGATTCTAAATCCGCGATTGCCTCGTCTAAAAGCTCTTGCATGCCTGCGTACACCTCTAATTGCTGGTCGTATTTAGCATTAGGAAAACTTTCTAACTGAGAAGCTTCACTAAAAGGAATATCACCGTACAAGGCTGTCATCGTTCCTAAATTGTGTGCCATGATAACTTTGGTCATACCCGCCAATACCCGCACACCTTTTGGCTCTATTTTTTCTAAAATTAATTTGGCATTTCTGTTAATACCGTAGTAGCTACTGCTCCACATACCGTCAAAGTATACTCCGGCAAGGTTATACACCTGAAAGTCACCCCATTGCCTGTCCCTACCTGCATAATATCCTGTAAATACACTGGATAACAACGAGTTATATCCTTCGTGAACAGAGGCCATAGCAAGTTCAACTCCCGTAAACATAAGTTCAGCCGGAGCGTCTGTTGGGTTATTCAAATCATCATTCAAATCGCTTACCAGAGATTCACACCCGGCAAAAACGAGCGTGGCGGCTAGTGCCAAAATCGAAATACTTTTTCTCATTTTCGTATGTTTTTAATAATTCGGGATTATTTAATTAATAGTTTATTCTGACTGAGAATACAAATGACTTCGAACCTGGATTGTTGAAATAATCTTGCCCACGACCGTTACCAGATCCGTTCAGCGAGGTTTCAGGATCAATTCCTACAACTTTTGTCCATAGCAGGAGATTCCGTCCGGTTGCCGAAAAGTTTATTGAATTAAGCTTCAACTTTTCTTTTATCCAGCCATCAGTCAAACTATAACCAAGCGTAACTTCTCTCAAGCGAGTCCAACTTCCGTCAACGATGAATTGCTCTTGCAATGCACTGAAACCCTGACCCAATGTGGTATACCATGATTGATCAAGTAATACTGGTCCGCCGCCGAAATCTTCAATATTTCCGCGTACAACAGTACCCGCTTCATTGGGGCTGCCGTTATAGCTTACCAGCCCACCTGCGGGTATAGTTACTTCATTACCAACATCGGCATGTCTTCCAAAATTGTATAATACTGCTTGTGTATTGGGGGCGAATTCAGGACCTTGAAATGTCTCAAACAAAACATTTAAAGAGAATTTTTTGTACTTAATATTTGTACCGAAACCAGCCCGGTAATCCGGATTGGGATCACCAATAACATCGTACGTTGGAGCTAACTGCGGGAAGCCATTATCGTTAAGATCGAGCCCTCCTGCTTCGTTTCTCAAGTAAGTACCTCCGTACAGCGATGATAACGAATGACCGACTTTTGCCACTGAACTTGTCAGGGTACTAAATCCACCTAAAACAATTTGATCCGTACCTGCCAAATCTTCTACTCGGTTTATGTTTCGGCTGAGGTTTCCTATTAATTGAATATTCAGCGAACTATTGTCATAAATATTAGCGGTGAAATCACTTTCCCATCCTTTATTAGACATCGTTCCAGCATTAGTATATCGGCTTGTAAAACCTGTTGATGGCGATGCCGCAACTTCAAGAAGTAAGTCTCTGATGGTATTTTGGTAGTAAGTATAGCTCACAGACAACCTATTAGATAGAAAACGTAAGTCTGTCCCAACTTCCCATTCCGTTTTACGCTCGGGTCTCAGTAAAGGATCTCCCTGCTGCGACGATTGCACAAAAGCCCCGTTTCCGTACGCTACTCCACTTGCTGTTCCGCCCCAGCCACCGGTAAATGATGCCGGGATAAAGTCTGTAGATGTACGGTAAGGCTGTGGCTGTACTCCGACGATACCGTAACCACCCCTTAATTTACCAAAGCTTAAGAATCTTTGATTTTTGAGTGCTTCTATCTCCGAAAATTGCCAAGCTACATCAGCTGATGGGTAATAGAACGTACGGTCAGTTTGCTCACCAAACGGCGAACCAGATTCTCCGGCAACACCTACATTAAGGTACACCTGATCATAGAATCCTAAGTTAGTAGTAGCGTACAGACGAGTAGTTCTGATTGTTTGTTTCGTATCAAAAGGCGTCCGGTTGGTTGCCGTAGCGTTACTAGCATCTTTCGGACCGTTCGGAATTAAGAAATTCAACATGGAATATCCCAAACTTAAGTAGTCACGGTTATTAATATTCCAACCCATAATATACGTTCCCGAAATATTAGGAGTAATGTCTTTCACAACCCTCGCAATCAAATCAAAGTTGAGTTCTGTTTCTTTGATAATTTCCTCTTCGTAGCTTCCATTATATGAACCTCCGGCAGAACCTACTGGAAAGTACGTCTCCCGCTCATCAGTATAAGAGTCTACCCCGCCTCGTGCTTTGATTTCTACCCACTGTAGTGGTTTAAAGTTAATCTCAGAAGCAGTGATAAAACGATCAACCGAAGTAGGATTTTCGAGTTCATTGATTGTCCACAACGAAGAATTATAGATTGGGTTACCATTTCCAAGGTAGCGTCGGTACGACCGTTGCCGAGAAATTGGAGCAGCAGTTGGCGACGAATAGTAAGACCCTCTGTAGTCGCTATCATCAAAATCAGCTGGTGTACGCAGCATTCCTAAATAAAGTCCATTGACATTCGAGCCCGTTTGAATACGGTTTGAACTTGATTTAATATAAGAAGTCTTAGTAGAAACTGATAACATACTTCCAAATTTACGGTCAGCGTTTAGCCTGATAGTGCTTCGGTTATAATCACTTTGACCACGAATAATACCCTTTTGGCTCAAGTTTCCAACACTCAAGTAATAGGTACCATCATCACTACCGCCACTTAAACTCAGATTATTATCTGCGAAGTAACCAGTTCTGAATACTTGGTCAATTCGTTGGTCATTAAAAATATCTCGCGAGTTCTTTTTTGTTATCGGGTAATATTTTTTGCCGTCTTCCGCCTCCCAATATTGCCCTGTTGTGTCAAACTCATCAGGACCACCTGACCTATTGGCAATTTTATCACCCCACGAGGTAGAGGTCGTTGGGCTGAATACGCCGTTAGAACCTTGACCAAATGCAGTCTGCAAAGGATGCAATACGTTTACTTTATCAAATGACACGGACGAACTAAATGAAATAGAAGGTCTGGAACTGTTACGACCTTTTTTGGTTGTGATAACCATTACTCCATTTGCCGCTCTTGACCCCCATAACGAAGCTGCCGCTGCCCCTTTTAGTATTTGTACATCAGCAATATCATTCGGGTTGAGGTCATTTAAGCGGGATTGCTGCCGCACACCGCCCGCGTTTTCACCGATGCTACTATTACTCATCGGGATTCCGTCAATGATTACCAACGGTTGATTATCTCCAGTAATGGTACTTTGACCACGGATCTGAATGTAAGAACCTGCACCAGGATCTCCAGAAGAACGGGAAATCTGAACGCCTGACGCCCGACCAGCTAGACCGTTGATTACACCAGTTTCGCCGGAGCGTGCCAAAGCAACGCCCGATACTTTTGATGACGTAGCACCTTGCACATCTTTATCTTGCTCAAAGCCCAGAGCGGTAACCGCTACCTCCATTAGAAGTTCAGTTTCGCTCTCAAGTAAAACAGAAAAAACAGTTTGGTTTCCAACAGCTACCTCTCGGGATTTCATACCAATGAAAGATACCACGAGAACCGCCTCTTTCGAAGGTACGGAAATAGAGAATTTCCCGTCAGTATTGGTGATAGTACCAACGGTAGTTCCTTTAAGTAAAATATTAACTCCAGGCAGCTCAGTATTGCTATCTGCATCTTTAACAACCCCCGTCACCTCTCGTGACTGAGCGTAACTCGCTAAGCTAAAACTACTTAACCATACAATTAGAAGAATTTTTTTCATGTGACGTGTGAACTAGTTAGTTATTAAATATTTTTAAAAAGTTAGCAACAATAATTGCGTGTCGCAAAACTTTGTTTCAATAAAGTAAGAAAACTATAAAACAAAGTTGTTTAAATTATATTTTAACCAACTATTACACGGCAAAATCTATTTTTATCAAAATATAACATAAATGCTATCTATATCTAAACCTTATTTATTCAATTTTATAAAATTAAATTTTACGGGAGCTTTACAATCAAGCTTTCACGATTTATAAATTAAAAATGGGTTGACTTATGCTATCAGTTACAGATATAATGAGGTGTCTTTGTAAAATCTCACGGAGAGAGTGGTAAGAAACTAAAGGGAGGATAAAAGGCATAGTTTACTGAATACGTCCAACGAGACTATTCATTTAAGTGTGCCCACTAACTTCTTTTTTCAATAATAAAATATCGAAGCCTTGGTATTTTATTACTGGGATATTGCTTGGTAGCCAAATCACTTACCCCACATTCCGCCATCAAGGGTTTGCGTGGGGATGCTACCCGCAAGAGTGACGGGCAGATCATCGAGACCATACGCTGTCCACGAGCAGAACGCCCGATAAAATCACAGATTTAAAAAGTTCTTTTTGTAACCAATGTGGGAATTCCCTTTCGAGTTTGCTAAATCCTCAAATCAAAGCAACAAGTCGTGGAAACTCTACCTATCATACTCATCTATGAGGAACACCTAGTATATGTGCTAGTGCGGATATTACAAGCATGAATAATTGGCTGGTTCTTTGCAGTGCGAGCATCCCTGTCCAATACGGGAGCAGTCTGCAGGAACTGATGAGCTATTTTTAGTTTACCACCCCCCTTTCAAGCGTTTACAGGATATGTTCTCGCTGCCATTTTCGCAGGGCAGCGGGGGGAATATCTTGGAACATTCAACCAAGAAGTATGGCGGTGTCTACCAACTTATCAAACAACAGGTAACCCAAAATTCCGCAGTTGGGAGTATCTAGAAAGATTGGTTGCCCAATGCAACGCTAATCTCTGACCATTAGGCAATCCAACTAAAGGCTACCGTAAAACCATCGACTATGGTTAGCACACCTGCTCAGGGAACTTATCTTTTGGGAGGAATCGAAGGATAGCCGTTCGGCAAGGCACTCAAAAAACTTATCGTAGTAGTCTTTGATGCAAGAAATGAAAATGGCTTATCCTACCGACTGTGTGTCTGAAAGAGCAATCCGTAATGTTAAAGTGAGACAAAAGGTATCTAGTCAATTTGAGATTTAGCAGAACGCTTTTTATACCATTCACTCTGCTATGGCATTAAAAAGGGGGAGTTACTACCGTACCTAAATCAAACTACAACTTGTGTAGTTTGATAATTTGATTACTTTATTTAGACATCATTGGGAGTCTTATTTGTGAGGTATATATGGACGAATGGTGCACTTTATTATGTGCAATTACACTTTCTTTTTCGTCATAATTATTACCTCCAGTATTTAAATTACGAGCAAAACGAGGGAAATTACTGCTAGATATTTCAACCCGAATACGATGTCCCTTCTCGAAGTAATTGCTTGTTGACATGGGTGTTAAACCTACTTTATAGGTTTTGCCTTTCTCCATAAATACTTCTTTGTCATAGCCTTCGCGATATCTTACTCGCTGTATGGTCTCATCCAAATTATATGCTGTCCCATCTGGGTAAACGTCAATAAGCTTAATGGTAAAATCCGTGTCTTTTGCATCTGATGATACATATAATGTAGATTCAATAGAACCCGAAACTTCTACACCTTCTTCTAAAACATCTGTGGTGTAAACCAAAATGTCATTTCTGGTTTCCATTTGTTGTTGATCGAAAGCACCTCCTTTAATAGCATTCCCTGTGCAACACACATTACCTCCGTAAGAAGGCACTGCTTTCATTGGATCGTAAGTAAAACCATCTGGATTGTCAGTACTTGCTTTTGATGTGGTTAATTGTCCGTCTCCAAAAAGGCTATTAGCCTTGCCATTACTGTTTAAATAATAGGTCGTTAGTTTAGCTTTTTGGGGCGGCCAAGTTTCTGATGCTTGCCACTTATTACTCCCCATTGTGTAATATTGTACTCTTGGTGTTTTCTCTTTAAAATCATTTTGCTCTTCTTTCAGCCACAAGTCAAACCAAGCATATATTTGCTCATCATAGTTAAGCCTTGCATCGCCAACACTGCGTTCCCCAACAACCGTATTTTCAGTCGCTCGGGTATACCCACAATGTAAAGTTGGTGCAATTACTAAGTACTGATTATCTTTAATAATAGCATCTTTAGCATTATTTCTAACGTGATTGAATAAAGCTAGATTAGGAGTGATAGACACATCATACCAAGAAGTAAACCAAAAACTAGGGACACTAATTTCCATATTATCATGATAAATTCCTCCTTTAAACCAAGCTTCATCATTAGGTTTACGGCGTATCATTTTATCAAAAATCTCACTTTTACCATTTATATTTTTTAGGATATCCTGAATAGGTAAATGGCTGAGAGCTACTGCCATATCTACCGGTGGGTTCTCGGGTGCTAAATCGTAAAATCTGGAAACTCTGATCAAGTCTTCTTGAGTAGCACCAACTGGAATACGTGGTTTAAACTTATCGTGCTCTACACCATATAACCAAGAAAAGAATAACATCTGTTCTACTCCTCCACGGTACCAATTCCCTTGTTCGTTAATTTTACCAACCCTTCCGACACCAGCACCAAAACCTTGCGGCACCATTGCTGCGTGAGAAGGATGGTCTAAAGCTGCAACAGCCATTTGCCATTCGGCAGTAGAAGAACAACCCAAAGTTCCTATCTTACCATTAGACCAAGATTGGTTTTTCATCCAGGTGAATGCATCATAACCATCAGTTAGTGGAACCCCTAAAATATCCCATTCACCTTCTGAGAAATACCGTCCACGTTCATTTTGCACAACATAGGCGTATCCCCTTTTAATTGCTTCTAATGCCCTTCTCGCAGTTCCTATTTTTTCTTCTCCATCTCCCCAAGAATTGAAGTTATATGGCGTACGCGAAAAAATAATGGGCACCTTTTTATCTGTTTTTGGACGATATATATCGGTAGCCAAACGAATACCATCACGCATTGGCATCATTATTTTCTGATCTACAATGGCAATTTCTGCAAGTTCTTGGAGGACCTTATCTTGTGATTGGAGGTTGGAGTTTCCAACAAAAAAATATGCGAGCATAAACAAGATGAATAGCGTACGTTTTTTCATTCTATTAGAATTCTTGGTTTTAAAGTTTATTTTCAGTCTGAAGTCACATTTGAGTTTTCCAAAAACCATTTGTTAATTCAATTTTTTAATTCTGACTAAAGTTAAGTAATTATTTGATTATTAGCTTGCCGAAAGCTTGGTATAAGTTGAAGTTGCTTAAAGTTTTGAGCTAGTTTTTAAAATAGTTGCTAAGGGTCAAGTTTTTTTTGACAAAATCCAATCAAAACCCCAGCAACTATGCTCAAGTTAATCGACCGTTTTCTGAATCCCTCCAATAAGTAACTTGGGGCAAAGCACTCGTAGCTAAAGCTAACTTTCAGATTACTAAGAATATCAGTAAAGGCAGGTATTTAATGACTTCCCGTAATTAGTAAGCCAGTGTAAGCTGTTGGCTTACAGCGTTTATTCGTTGAGTTTGTATATATTACGCTTAAAGTCTATAACAGGCAGGCACTACATTCAAACTACACCAATTTTTCAAAATAATGATTTGGATAACTATTAACGTAAATGAAATTATCAAATTCAATCCAATATACTTTAGTCAAGAACATACTTCCGTGTGCAAAAAAGTATGTAATGTGTTACACATTAATTGTTTCCCTGCTGTCGACGACTTAGCCTACTACAAGCTAAATGGGAGCGAGTGGTCGAGGGTTTCCTTTGAATATAACATCGGTAAAATTGATTCGGCGTTCGACGAGCGAATACTCAAGTACCTCGCTTCTAACGATTCCAACATAATTTTTACGCATGAAAACAAGTTAATTAATGGGGTTATCCATTTTACTGATTACGAATCACCGTACGTCTATTCTACGATTTATCATAACCTAAACATTTTTGAAAAAAACCTCCGAAGCCATCTCTACGAAAACGGGTTAGATGACAATGACCTTCTTAATTACTACGAAACATACAAGTTGAAGAATGAACGCAAAAAAGATAGAATTATAAGACTGATTGATGACCTTAAAAAAGCCGTAGGTAAAAAGCCTCCATTCGAAAGTTCTTATCTCAGAGAGCTTATAGACTTTTCAATTTCGGGTTACCATCCTAAAGAAGTCTTATCAAAACTTGGCACGTCGTTTTTTAAGGACAAAACTGAAAATCGTGAAAATATAGGCAACACCATTAGCTCACTTCGTAATTTAATAATGCATCATAGTAACATTTCAGGTGAAACGGTTTTTAGCCCTCACAATTTTGGGGAGTTCAAAAAGTTTTTTGATGCAGTAACTTCGTTTCAAAAGGGCTTTAATTCGCTTCGTCAGGAAAGGTTAGCCTTAAAACGTCACAATATTGCTATATCAAATAACATTCGTTTAGAGATAATAGATAAATTACGAGATCAAGAAGTTTCTAATTACTTTTATAATTGATGGGTTAAGAAACTATAAACCATGGCTAGCTATCCGCTTCTATCCTTAAGCTAGAGCAGTTTTACACTATACCAAAACGATCGTGGTTCTGGATAATGCACCAATCCATAAAAGTAAATTATTTACCTCAAAACTCGAAGAGTGGAAAGAGCAGGACTTATACATTTATTTTATTCCGCCTTATTATCCAGAATTAAACTTGATTGAAATCCTATGGCGTTTTATAAAATATCAATGGCTTTCTTTTAAAGCTTGTATTGATTTTAAATCTCTAAAACTACATCTTAATACCGTCTTAGATAATGTCGGAACAAAATATAACATTAAATTATTATAGGTACTTATTATGCAAAAAACAAAGAAGATATTCTTTTGGACTATGGCAGTTTTGGGCGTAACGCTTCAAAATTGTCAACAACCCAAACAAATCAGGTCATCTGTAATCGAAGAGTTACAAAACACGGACTTTGTAACTATGAAATACAATAATCCGACCGCATCCACAGACCTCGGCGTGGGCTTGTGGGCGTGGCCCGTTCCGATGGATTTCGATAATGATGGGGACATGGACTTAGTGGTTTCTTGCCCCGATGTACCGTTTAACGGCACTTATTTCTTTGAAAATAAATCCAATGGCTCGGTTAAAATGCCAGTTTTTGAAAGTCCGGTAAAGATTGGTGCAGGAATGAAAAACCTGCAAGTCTATCACGGACAGGACGGCATAAAAGTACTTGGGCGGGGAGTTGAATACCTGAATTTTACAGATCAGGTATTTGACCAACCCAAAACTTTATTCTCTGCCGAAAAGATTGAGACGGGACATCAGAAAATCCGGTTCAGTCAATGGAAATATGTTGACTACGAAAATGACGGCGACCTCGATCTAATCGTCGGCATCGATGATTGGGGCGATTACGGATGGGATAATGCCTTCGATGAAAAAGGAAATTGGGTCAACGGCCCGCTGCATGGCTACGTTTATTTACTGGAAAACCAAAACGGTGCTTATGTAGAACGAGGAAAACTAATGGCGGCCGGAAAACCGATCGACTTGTACGGAGCACCTTCCCCAAATATGGAAGATTTTGACGGCGACGGCGACCTTGACCTTGTATGCGGCGAATTTTTGGATCGGCTCACGTGGTTCGAAAATACTGGAACCCGCAAAAAACCCGTATTTGCCGAAGGGCGTTTCCTGACCAATACTTCGGGAGTTATCAAAATGGAGTTGGAAATGATAATCCCTTCCGCTGTTGATTGGGATAAAGACGGCGACGTTGATCTCATTGTAGGTGATGAAGATGGAAGGGTCGCTTTCATCGAAAATTCGGGAATTATTCGGGATAAAATGCCCGTGTTCGAATCGCCCGTTTACTTCAAACAAAAACCAGATAAAGTCAAATTTGGGGCGTTGGTTACACCGTTTAGCGTGGACTGGGATGATGACGGCGACGAAGATTTAATTGCCGGAAATTCGGCGGGGTACATCAGTTTTATTGAAAACTTAGATAATGGAAACTCACCAAAGTGGGCAGCACCAAAGCGTTTAATAGCTGCGGGAAAAGAAATACGACATCTAGCCGGAGATAACGGTTCTATTCAGGGTCCGGCAGAAAAAAAGTGGGGATATACCACACTTAGCGTTAATGACTGGGACGGTGACGGCTTGAAAGACATTATTGTAAACTCCATTTGGGGTAAAATTGAATGGCACAAAAATATCGGTAGGAAAGGTAAACCAAAATTAAGCGAAGCCCAACACGTAATCATGGATTGGAGCGAAACCGAAATAATCCCGAAACCATCTTGGAATTGGTGGAGTCCACAGACAGACGAACTCGCAACCCAATGGCGAACAACCCCTTATACCATTGATTGGAACAAAGACGACATGATGGATTTAGTCATGCTTGACCATGAAGGCTACCTCGCGTATTTTGAGCGTTTCAAAATGGGGAATAAGCTAAAATTAAGACCCGGAAAACGCGTTTTCTACAGAATAAACGACGGCAATTTCGACAATAGAAATAACGTAGAAAATACCGCATCTGGTCCGTTGAGATTAAATTCTGGTTTGTACGGAAATAGTGGCAGACGAAAAATTGCCTTTGTTGACTGGGATCAAGACGGCGATCTGGACTTAATAGTAAACAGCGTGAATGCCGCACTTTTTGAAAATTTAGGTACAGAAAATGGGAAAGTTAACATGAAATTTATCGGTAATTTATCCGATCAAAAACTTGCCGGACATACCACCTCGCCAACAATCGTTGACTGGGATAAAAACGGCATCCCTGATTTATTACTCGGAGCGGAAGACGGATTTTTCTATCATCTCAAAAATACGAAGAAATGAAGCGGCTACCTAGTGGGCTGTGGCCCGTAATGTTGACTCCCCTAAAAGAGGACAACAGTATAGATATTGAAGGTCTCAAAAAATTGACTGAGTTTTACATCGCTTCGGGAGCAAACGGTTTATTTGCGAATTGTTTGTCAAGCGAGATGTTTCAACTAACTAATAAAGAACGAATTAAGATTACCAAAACAGTTATTGATACCGCTGGTGGTCGTATTCCCGTAATTTCTACCGGATCTTTCGGAGATAATACTTCATCAACGGCAGGTTTTATTAAAAAACTGTATGACATCGGCACAACCGCCGTTGTAATCAGTACTAGTCAACCTTGTAATGAACTAGCTAGTGAAGACACTTTTAAAGCAGCAATGGAGTCTTTGTTGGAAAAAACGGGAGAGATTCCGTTGGGGCTTTACGAATGCCCCGTTCCGTACAAGAGGCTAATTTCACCGGAACTATTAAAATGGTTGGCGAGGTCCGAGCGGTTTCTTTATCATAAAGATACCGTTTGCGACTTAGCCAAAATAAAAGAAAAAATTGAAGTAACCAAAGGCACGATGTTAGGCATTTACAATGCTCACGTACCAACGGGCTTAGCATCGATAAAAGCTGGTGCTCGGGGGATATCCCCCATCGCCGCAAATATGTACCCCGAACTTTTCTCCTACTTGCTAAAGAACCTTGGAGACGAAAGCTTAAAGAATAAACACCAAAAACTTAATGACTATTTGGATATGATGGACACAATAATCCATCACAATTATCCTTATTCGGCTAAGTTTTTCTTGCAAAAACGTGGGTTCGATATCTCAACCAAAAGCAGGATTCCGAGAATTGCCATAACTCCGCACGACCTAGGTAAATTAGAGACAGTAATACGGGTATTTAGAGAACTTACCGATGAACTAGAAATTGAATTGGTTGAAATGGCAATAAGTTAAAAACGATTGCATGATACGAAATACCAGCCTTTACTTTTCGGTCTTTTGTTGCTCGATAACAACCATTTTCGCCCAAGCTCAAGAAACCCGGCCGAACATTATTTTCATCTATTCTGATGATCAGGGTGCATGGACTTTAGGAGTTTCGGGAAACCCTGATGCTCACACTCCTAATTTAGACCGTCTTGCTCGCGAAGGGGCTTATCAGATAAATTCTTTTGCTACTACCCCGGTTTGCAGTCCAGCAAGGACTAGTATCATGACTAATCGGTACGCCAGCGAATACGGCATTTTGGATTTTATAGCCCAACCCAAGCATAAATTGTATAATCCCAGGAGCGTTACTTTCGCAGAAGTGTTGAAATCTTCGGGATATACTACCGGATTAATAGAAAAGTGGCATTTGGGTGATTGGGCGGAAAGTGCGGACAAAAAATACCATCCTACAAACCACGGCTTTGACTACTTCATGGGAATTACTGATGGCGGTACTTCGCCCGATAACCCGCCACTCGAAAAAGACGGAATAGTACGAGAATTTAAAGGATTGACAACCGACATCCTCACCGACGATGCTATCTCATTTGTAGAGAAGAATCAAAATGAACCGTTCTTGCTTTCTCTTAATTACCGTGCCCCTCACGGGAAATGGCTTCCGGTTTCCCCTGAAGATTGGGAGCCTTACGAGAATATGGATCCCGCCATTCCCAACCCTAACTATCCCGACTTAGATACAGAGAAAGTTAAACAAAGAATGCAGGAATATCTGGCAAGTACAACAGGTATTGACCGTAACGTTGGAAAGTTGTTAAATAGACTTGACGAGTTGAATTTATCAGAAAATACCGTAATCATATTTTCATCTGATCACGGATATAATATGAGTCATAACGGTATTGAACACCAAGGAAACGGTGTTTGGATTACGAAAAACCCACCGCAAAGTACAGAGAATATTCCCGCCAGGCAAAGACCAAACCTCTACGACAATCCACTCAAAGTTCCGGCAATGGTGCGTTGGCCAAGCAAAATAAAAACGGGAACTATTATCAATCAGGTTATAAGTAGTTTGGATTGGTATCCCACAATTGTTGCCATGGCAAGAGTTAACTTGCCTCAGGAATACGTCGTATGCGGAAAAAGCCTCATGCCCCTTTTAGAAGGGAAAAGTACAGCAAATTGGGATAATGACTTTTACGCCGAATACAGTATGATTCATTACGCTCAAGCCTACATGCGAAGTTACCGTACCAGAGGTTGGAAATTGGTAAAAGACTTTCTTGACCCAAACCGTGATGAACTTTACCATATTTCTTTAGATTCCGAAGAGAACATAAATATGATATACGATTCAAGAGCAGAGGTAAAGGAAATGATTACTTTCCTCAGTAAAAAAATCACGGAGCAAATACGGGCGATAAACGATCCGCTTTTGACTCAAGTTAAATCAGAATAAAAGGGTAAATAGATTTGTATGAACAGTCTCGATCTTATTGTTTTCTTCGCCTATATTGTTGGAATTGCGATATTTGGCGGTTCTTTTTTCAAAAAGGAAAGAACCTCTTCGTCCTACACCTTGGGCGATAATAATATTCCGCCATGGGTTATTACGATGTCAATATTCGCCACATTCGTGAGCAGTATCAGCTATCTCGCCTTACCCGGAAATGCTTTCCAATCAAACTGGAACGCATTCGTTTTTAGTTTATCGCTGCCCATAGCTTCCATAATTGCGGCTAAATACTTCGTCCCATTATATCGTAAAGTAAATAGCCCTTCTGCCTACACTTTTATGGAACAGCGTTTCGGCCCTTGGGCAAGAATATATGTTTCCATGTGCTATTTGCTGACTCAGCTTATGCGGATCGGCACGATACTCTATCTGTTAGCTTTAACATTGAATGCTATAACTGGATGGGACATCACCGTAATCATCATTTTTACCGGGTTGATTATAGCCGTTTATTCCATGTTGGGAGGTATGTCCGCAGTGTTATGGACAGATGCCATTCAAGGAATAATTTTGATTGTAGGAGCCGTTGCTTGTTTAGCCTATATACTTTTTGCTATGCCCGAAGGCCCCGGGCAAGTTTTTGAAATTGGAGCAGCAAATGAAAAATTTGGTTTAGGAAGTTTTGATTTGGATTTATCAAAGCCCACTTTTTGGGTGGTACTGGTCTATGGTATTTTTATTAACCTACAAAATTACGGAGTTGATCAGAATTACGTTCAGCGATACATGGCATCAAAAACCGAAAAAGATGCCCAACGTTCCGCTTTGTGGGGAGGGCTATTATATGTACCAATATCAGCACTATTCCTTTTTATTGGCACCGCCCTCTATGCGTATTATGATTCAGTAGCTACACTTCCGTTAGAACTTCAGGACGTTACCAAAAGTGATCGTATTTTCCCGTATTTCATCGTCAACGTACTTCCTGCTGGGCTTAGCGGGCTTCTAGTCGCCTCGATTTTTGCCGCTGGGATGAGTACCATATCTACCAGTTTCAATAGTTCCGCAACCGTCTTCCTTACCGATTATTACAATAAATATTTCAAAAAAACTGCCTCAGATAAAGAAGGGATGAAAGTACTTTACATTTCATCCGCAATAATCAGCATTATCGGTATAGTAATTGCAATTGCCATGATAAACGTAAAAAGTGCGTTAGATGCGTGGTGGAAACTCGCTTCGATTTTTAGCGGGGGCATGTTGGGACTTTTCCTCCTAGCCATAATTTCTAGGGGGAAGAACTCTATCGGTGCAATTATTGGGGTAATCGTTGGAATAATCGTCATACTTTGGCTGAGCCTTTCTAACGTATTTTTGGGAGAAGATGCCCTCGGCAATCAATTTCATACCTACCTCACAACTGTCTTTGGCACGATTGCTATATTCCTTACCGGATTTTTGATCTCTTTAGTAATCCCCGAAGGTAAATCTCAGTAATTAATCAAATTGTGTAAAACCCTTCAGGAAGAACTTTAACTAATCCTAACCGCTATTAATCATGAAAGCAGCCTTAAAAAAAATAAACCATAAAGGCTCTCTACTTTCTTCTTCTTATCGGTTGGGTTTTTCTTCTACATGAAACACAAACCTTTACAAAAAAATGGGGGCGTGGGTGAGCAACCGAAAGATAACGTCCTTTTTATCATAGCTGATAATTTGTCAGCTACGTTAGGTTGCTTCGGAGTTGAAGGTGTCTCAACTCCAAATATTGATAAACTAGCAAGCCGGGGATTAAAGTTTAATCAGGCTTACAGCCAGGCCAGTTTGTGCAATCCTTCCCGTGCATCAATCATGACTGACAGACGGCCGGATAACCTAAGAATATGGAGCAATGACCTGCAATTTGGCGATATCCACCCAAAAATAGCAACGCTACCAGAACATTTTAAAACGAATGGTTATCATACTATCGGAATCGGTAAAATATTTCATAACTGAGGTCAATCCATCAAAGGCAATCCGCGATCCTGGTCAGAACCAGAACAGTATAACTGGGCGGTGCATTATCAGGATTGATATATCAAGAGCAAGCCGTATCAACTTCATTCGGATATTCCCAAAGGTCCTGCCGTTCAAGCTGCTGATGTCACTGACGAAGCGTACCTCGACGGTCGGATTGCTGGTGCTGCCGTTTCCAAACTGAAAGAACTCATAGAAACGCCATTCTTTTTGGCGGTTGGTTTTTGGAAACCCCACCTACCCTTCAACACCCCAAAAAATATTGGGACTTATATGACTGTAATTCTTTACCAAAGGTAAAATGCCCCAAGCCGGTAACGGGTGTTCCTGATATAGCGTATGTAAACTCTAACGAAGCACAAAGTTATGCTGACGTACCTAAAACTGGGGAAATTTCTGAAAAGCAACAGCAGGAATTACGCCAAGGCTACCTTGCCACAATTAGTTATTTAGATGCTCAGGTAGGCAAAATATTAGACGAACTGGATCGTCTGAACCTGACGGATAAAACCACCATCGTTTTCACATCAGATCACGGATACCATGCCGAGGGGAACACGGGTAATTTGGGAAATGGACAAATTTCGAATTAAGAACCAGAGTACCCTTAATCATTTCAAGTCCGAAAATCACAAAAGCTCAAACAAGCACTAATGCAATTATTGAATTAATAGATATTTATCCAACGTTTTTTAAACCCCTCCAATGAGTAACTTGGGTTAAAGCACTCATAGCTAAAGCTAACTTTCAGATTGCCAAGAATATCAGTAAAGGCAGGTATTTAATGACTTCCCTTAATTGATAGGAGAGTGTAAGCTATTGTCTTACAGAGTTCATTCGTTGGATTAGACATTGGTGATTTTCAGCAGAAGACCATTATTTACGCTCGTGAAACGCCTCTTGAAGGTATCACTGTGGACAACTGTGGACAAACTGAGCCACACAAGCAGCGATCACACGACCGAATACGGGATCGATTACGCGGTTTATCGACGGACAACGACGTTATCGTTCTGATAACGTTACTCCTGAACGACGAAATCTGCTATGAATAAAGTAGGATGAGCTTTACAAGGAAAGTAATTGCTTTGTAAAACCGAGTACATCCTATCAATGCGGGTAAATTAAATTAATTGGGCACTATCTCACAAATATTTATAGAGCGTCGCCTTACTTACGCCAACGGCTTCGCATATTTCTAGGATAGTGTGCTCTTTGGAAACGTAGGGCTTCTTGGCTAGTTCGACTTTTTTTGCGTTCAGTTTCTTTGGTCGTACACCCAATCGACCACAAGCACGGGCGGCGGCAAGTCCGGCTTTTGTCCGCTCTCGGATCAGGTTACGTTCAAACTCGGCAATGGCTCCAAAAATGCTAAATATCAGTTTCCCGCCCGAAGTCCCGAAGTACTGGTATCAATACTTTCGGTAATGGATTTGAAGGAAATACCATTTTGTCCATCCATTCTACCCATTCAATAAAATCTTTCAGGCTCCGACCTAAACGGTCGAGTCGCCGAACTACAAGGGTGTCACCTTTGCGGATGTAACTTCGCAGCTCATCGAGTTGGGGACGTTGCTTGGTTGCTCCCGAAATGGTATCGGTAAAAGTTGTTCACAACCTGCTGCCGTCAGGGCATCAAGCTGGAGTTCGGGATTTTGGTCGTGGGTCAAAACCCGAGCGTAACCGATTAGCATGGTATTTTTATGAACAAGCCCTGTATGGAAATATAAATGTCTCACTCGCGGAATTCTACTTTGAGATATTAAGGTTGCTTAGGTGATGAAACAAAGAGGTTAAGGTTGTTAGTATCCATCCGTTTTCAAGTGTGTACTCGGTAGCCGTTGGGACGATGATAAAATTATATTTCGTACCTAAATCATTTACCGCAGAATAACTACCCTTTGATAACTTAGGTGAAGCAGAAAGTTTAATTTCTATGCTGACCAGCGGTTCATTACCCACTACTAACACTAAGTCCATTTCCGCTCCGTGCTGCGTGCGGTAGAAAAAAGGAAGAACGTTCTTTTTAAGTCGGGCGATAATCTGCTCAACGATGAAGCCGAGGTTCTTCCTCCAAATCTGCGGAAAACGGCGGTTTGCCCTTAGCCCTTCCTTAGTGGCCTAAGCCCATTGGTATCCAATTCTATCTCATTTTTGAATGAATACTTGCCCAGTCGGTTAA
>Ga0136554_1000063_pt1 | contig 43996 bp, 42 predicted proteins | sample AntRauTorckE5431_FD_104637 | JGI IMG/M metagenome (GOLD analysis project Ga0136554, IMG submission 104637) | Saline lake microbial communities from Rauer Islands, Antarctica - Metagenome Torckler E5 #431 | ecosystem: Environmental > Aquatic > Non-marine Saline and Alkaline > Saline | place...
ACCTACAAATACAAACCGCATTCGAATCTACGAAGATTACAGGGCTAAAGCCCCTATCAAAAAAACACCTACAAATACAAACCGCATTCGAATCTACGAAGATGCAAGGGCGCTGCCCCTATAAAATATTACATTCTAAACGCGAATCACATTCAAATCTACGAAGATTACAGGGCTAAAGCCCCTATCAAAAAAACACTTACAATTACAAACCGCATCCGAATCTACGAAGATTACAGGGCTAAAGCCCCTAATTGAAAAAACACCTACAAATACAAACCGCATTCGAATCTACGAAGATGCAAGGGCGCTGCCCCTATAAAATATTACATTCAAAACGCATTCGAATCTACGAAGATGCAAGGGCGCTGCCCCTATAAAATATTACATTCAAAACGCATTCGAATCTACGAAGATGCCAGGGCTAAAGCCCCTATCAAAAAAACACTTACAATTACAAAACGCATTCGAATCTACGAAGATTACAGGGCTAAAGCCCCTATCAAAAAAACACCTACAAATACAAATCGCATTCGAATCTACGAAGATTACAGGGCTAACACCACTAATTGAAAAAATCAATACCTTTTAATCCACGAGGATCGGCTTCCGATCTTCGTTATCAAAAAACCAGGGGCAGCGCCCTGAAATCTTTAATGAGCCTGGGTTGAACCTAATCGTACCATTCAAATAAATATCCAGCCTCATAATCGACTTCAAATTTTTCTAGTAGCAACACGTACTCCTCTTTAAAAGACTGCTTTTTATGATGTTGCGGTTGATTCAACACGTATTTCACGACCTTATCAATATGAGATTTAGAATATGTGAACGCCCCAAAACCCCTTTGCCAATTAAACTTGTTTGAAATAAAATTTTTGTCGTTTATCCAATTGGATGAACCTGATTTGACCTGTTCCATTAGTTTAGAGGGAGAGATATCGGGATGCATTCCAACAAAAATATGCGTGTGGTCTGGATTGCAATAAACCGCATAGGTTTTACATTTATAACTATCCACAATACCACATATCACCTTTTCCAATTCTTCTCGAAAGGATTCGTGAATCATGTTTTTACGACCCTTAACGGAAAACACAAATTGAATGTATAATTGTGTGTATGTATTTGCCATCGCTTTTTATGTCAGGGCGCTGCCCCTTTTATTAAATAAACCATGTACGAAGATACCAGGGCTAAAGCTCCTATCAAAAATATTACATTCAAAATACAAATCAAATTCAAATCTACGAAGGTGTCAGGGCTAAAGCCCCTATATAAAAACACCTACAATTACAAACCACATCCGAATCAACGAAGATGTCAGGGCTAACGCCCCTGTCAAAAATAGTACATTCAAAATGCGAATCGCATTCAAATCAACGAAGATTTCAGGGCGCTGCCCCTACCAAAAAAACACCTACAAATACAAACCGCATTCGAATCTAGGGCTAACGTCCCTTTTATAAAATAAACCATCAAATTAATACTCACTTATAATTTTATGCTGATGGCTGATGGATTCTTCATGAATCGCTTTTAGAATCTTAGTGATAAATTCTTCACTTAAATTATGTTCTGCCCCTGCTTCAATCATAGAATCCAGTACAAAATTCCAGCGTTTGGCCTGAAGAATGGCCACATTATTTTTCTTTTTAAGCCTACCGATATCATCTGCGATTTTCATTCGTTTCCCTAAAAGATCAATGAGCTGGTGGTCTACCACATCAATCTGGGTTCTTAGGGTCTGGAGTTTATTCTGAAAAGCTGTTGCTTCTGTGAACTCCTTTCTCATTTTCAAATCAATCGTCATTTGATCTAAATTTTTCGGCGTGATTTGCTGCTTAGCATCACTCCAGGCATTGTCTGGATCGAAGTGAGTTTCTACCATGATTCCATCAAAATTCAAATCAAGCCCTGTTTGACAGATATCAAAAATGATATCACGTCGCCCAGCAATATGCGAGGGATCCAAAATAATAGGCAAATCCGGAAACTCCGTTTGTAAGTCAATCGCAATCTGCCATTCCGGATTGTTTCGGTATTTCGTTTTTTCGTAAGTGGAAAACCCTCTATGAATAACGCCTAGGTTTTTAATATCGGCATCATGGAGCCTTTCTACTGCGCCAAGCCACAATGCAAGGTCAGGATTGACAGGGTTTTTGACCAGTACTGTTTTATCGGTTCCTTTTAAGGCATCTGCGATTTCTTGAACAATAAATGGACTCACAGTGCTGCGCGCACCAATCCACAACACATCGATATCCGCTTTTAAGGCTAATTCTACATGATTTCTGTTGGCAACTTCGGTCGCTAGCTTAAGTCCTGTTTCCTGTTTTGCAGTCTTCAGCCATTCTAAACCAATAGCTCCTACGCCTTCAAAATTGCCAGGACGAGTTCTGGGTTTCCAGATACCCGCACGCATAACACTGGTATCGGTTTCTTTAAGCTGATGAGCGATTTTCACCACTTGTTCTTCGGTTTCTGCACTGCAAGGTCCTGCTATAACTAAGGGATGATCAAGATTAAAGGCATCCAACCATTTTCTTTGTGTGTTATTAATTTCCATGACTTTCTTTTTTTAATATTCCGTTCAAAATAGGTTTGAGTTCATTGGCATTTGCCAACTGTTGGTGTATTTCTGAGTAATTCTGAGTTTCTAACTGGTTCTGAAATGCTTTTAAATTTTGAATATATTCCTCCAAAGCCTGAAGCACTTCATTTTGATTTTCTTTAAAAATCGCTGTCCATGTGGTAGGGTTGGATTTAGCTAATCTTACTGTGGAAGCAAATCCACTACCTGCTAAATCAAAAATAGTTTTGTCGTTTTGTTCCACTTGAAGTACAGTTTTACCAAGCATAAACGAACTGATGTGCGACAAATGAGATACATAAGCCAAGTGCTTGTCGTGATCTTGTGCTCCCATGTATTTGATGCTCATTTCCAAGGGCGCAATTAGCGATAAGGCCATATCTAAAAGCTCTGGACGTGAAGCTTCAACATCACAAAAAATCATCGTTTTCTTTTCAAAAAGCAAACTAAACGCCGCTTCAGGACCTGAAAACTCAGTTCCAGCAATAGGATGCGCAGCTAGAAATTGATCGCGTTTTGGGTGTTCCGCAATGGCTTTACATAATTTACCTTTGGTCGATCCCATGTCCATCACCAAAGCTTTTGGATGAACCTTGTCCAGAACATCCTGAATCACTGAATTTGCTTTATCTACAGGGATACTCACTACTATTAAGTCCATTTCAATTACATCTTCATCACTCAAAGCTTTATCTATAATATTCAGCTGAAGGGCTTTTTGAAGATGTTTCGGATTCTTATCCATCCCATAAAGTTGTATTTCATCAAAATTCTTTTTCAGAGATAATGCAAAGGAACCTCCTATCAAACCTAGACCTATACTTGCTACTTTCATACGGCTTTTGGCTTTAGGATGCGTTCTTTACAACTTTTTAAATCTTCAACTGTAACACATAAAGAAAAGCGTAGATAATTAGATCCGTTCGTTCCAAAAACGGTTCCAGGAGTGACAAACAAATTGCGATTGTAAAGCAGCTCATCCGCCAGCTCTTCTGCTGTTTGATTGGAATTAATTTTAGCCCAGACAAAAAGCCCGACAGCTGAAGGATTGATTTCCAAATCCAAAGCTTTACACATCTCCCAGATCAGTGCCCGACGTTTTTTATAAATATCATTTTGGGATTCAAACCAAGCTAAGTCAAGTTTCAAAGCTTTAGTTGCAGCTTTTTGAATAGGAAAAAACATTCCGCTGTCCATATTGCTTTTCACTTTTAAGACCGCTGAAATAAATTCAGCATTACCTACCAGAAATCCTACCCGAAAACCAGCCAGATTAAAAGATTTGCTCAAAGAATTCAATTCTAAACACACCTCTTCAGCACCTTCCAATTGAAAAATCGAAAATTTTTCATCCGTCAAAACCATGCTGTACGGATTGTCGTTGACTAATAGGATATCGTTGGCTTTCGCAAAACGAATCAATTCCTGAAGCTTTTCATGATCTGCGGGCTGACCCGTCGGCATGTTAGGATAATTGATCCACATCAGTTTCACCTTTGAGAGATCCATTTTATGGAGTTCTTCTATATCTGGATGCCAGAAGTTGTCTTCGGTTAAATTATAAGAAACAAGTTCGGCGTTCAGCAATTTGGTCGCAGCCTGGTAGGTGGGATAGCCGGGATTTGGCACCAAGACCTGGTCGCCTTCGTTGAGGAAAGCCATAGAAATGAGAGCAATTCCTTCTTTGGAACCCATCAGTGGCAAGACTTGAGTTTCTGTATTCACCTCAACTCCATAATGAGTTTGATAAAATCCAGACATGGCTTCCCTCAATTCGTCCAGGCCTTTGTAAGCCTGATACTGATAAGCTCCAGGAGCCTGAGTTGCTTTCATCAACTCTTCTACTACTTCTTTTGGCGGAGCCAAGTCTGGACTTCCTATACCTAAATTGATAATAGGCCTGCCCTGTTTTTTAAGCTGAGCGACCTCCCTTAACTTTTTGCTGAAGTAGTATTCTTTTGTTTCCTGAAGTCTTTTAGATACTGAGATCATGACTTTCCACTTTTATATTGACCAATACAGGTCGGGTTAATACTGATTTTTGAAATTTCTGAAAATGCCTTTTGAAAGTGAACGGGATTAGAAAAACTCACATCCACAATAAAGGCATATTTCCATATATCATTAGGGATAGGAATGCTTTGAATTTTGGATAAATTCAATTCAAATCCAGCCATTGTATTTAGAACTTTAGCAAGACTTCCAGACTCGTGAGCAATTTCAAACTGAAGGGTAGCCGTATCCACATCAGGATTTGTATGGCCCTGTTTTTCAAGAACTACAAATCGAGTTTCATTTAAACTATTGTTCTGAACATCTTCAGCGATTACCTTTAAATTAAATAGTTCTGCTGTTCCTTTTGGGACCAGTGCTCCTACTCCAAAGATTTGCTGCTGCGCTATAATTTGTGCTGGAAGCGCTGTATCCACATCTTCAATAAGATGAATATGTCTTTGTTCTGTAAAGAAATTGCTACACTGATGGAGTGCCATTTGATGAGATTTCACCTTCACCAAATCTTCTATAGTCTGACCTGGTAAGGCAACTAAATTGTGACTAATGTTCAAGTAGTGTTCTGCTGTCACCTGCAGTTTATGATCCAAAATAAGTCTGTAATTAGGCAGAATGCTTCCCGCTATAGAATTTTCTATAGCCATTACTGCTTTTTCACACGCTCCAGACACAAGAGAGTTGATAAGTCCCTGAAATGTATTGCATTCTACAGCTTCAACCTCGTCTTCATCAAAAAGCTCGGTGAGTGCTTTATAATGGTTGGATCCTTTGATACCTTGTATGGCTATTTTTTTTCTCATAAACTAAAAAAGCCCCGTATGAAACGAGGCTTTATCTATTAATAATGAATTTATTTCATATCAACCTCGTTTCGCTGGGTCAGCAAAATAAAAGTTAAAATAAAAATAAAAACGTGTTGTCATTTGTTCTTTAATGTGAGACTAAATTAAAATTTATTTTGAATACACAAGTCCAATCCTAAATAAAATTCAAAAAATTAATCTTTTAAGTAAGATTTCTGTCTAGGAATGGTTAAAAATTCCTTTTGTCTGCCATTTAAGTAGATCACTTTTTCACCATCAAAATAAGCCCCTTCTTCCAGCATGACTCTGAAGGGCTTTTGCCACTCTTCAAGATAAACTTCAGCATTGAGTTCAATCGCATAAACCGTATTTGGATATAGCGGATAATCTCCAGAGCCGGGCACATCTCCCTGGTTGTCCCACATGCCGATGGTTGGTCCTGCGGCATGTCCATGATAACCCATGGGATGCGTATAAATCGTTCCCTTGATGTCTTCAGACTTCATTTGTGTTCTAGCCTCCTTCAAAATCTCGTTACCAGTTCGTCCAGTTTTAAAATTGGTCGATAAAATATCCTGTAAACGGTTTCCAACAACTAAAGCATCCACCAAATACTGCGGAACCTCCTTCTCACCTGGCTTTAAGACATAGGCTAATTCCTGAGTATCTGTGTTTAGTCTTAAATAAGTAATCCCAAAGTCCATATGCAAGACATCACCCGGCAGAATAACTTCGGGGTCTGGATTGTTATCAAATGTTCTTAAATGCTCCTTGCTTTCATTGCTCACCCTTTGGATATCGACAGTGGGGTGAAACCAGGTTTCTATTCCCAAATCTTTTATCCTGTCTCTATACCACCACACCACATCTGTAGTTTTTGTTACCCCAGGAGTGATCACTTGTTCTGATAAACCTTCCTGAATAATGTCATGCGCAATGCTTTGGATATGTCTGTAAGTCGCCAGTTCTGAAGTGGTTCTGGTTTCTAACCAACCCACCGCCAAATCTTCAGCCGACACTAATTTTTTATGATCTGATTTTGGCAAGTACTCTAAAAGCAATTCGTATTCTGTGTGATTCAACCCATCGGCATGACCAAAATCTTCAGAGGTATTGATGCCGATTTTATTCGGATTTCTCTCTGCTATCAATTCTACCAATCGCTTCCACTGGTCAGGTTGCTCTCCAGGGTCCCATGCTTTTTTGAAGTGTTCTCCCACATTATACCTGGCCACAGCGATGGTTTCCACCTCATTACTAGACTTGGGCTTAAATATCAGCAACATGGTTCTACGTCTCGCTGCTAACCAGGTACTTGGCAATAGGGTTTTAATGATAGGATCTTCATTATATTCCCTGGAAATAACCAGCCACATGTCTATACCTGCTCGATCCATCACTTTTGGAAGGACCGTTTCCAGTCGCTCACCTAGCCATTGGTCAATCACTTCAGATTGTTTTTTTTGAGACAGAACAGCAAAATCCTGAGCTTGCAAGCTAATGGACATGATTAAAGCAAGGACTAGAGTTAACAGGATTTTCATGAGTTGAATTTTTGATTTATAATTCTAAGTTAGAAATAATTTTAATGCTACTGGTTTATTGTGTCAAATAAAGTACGCACATCAATTGTAGCCCGCCTATTCATCAAATTGGACCCGTAGATATTTTAATCCATTTCTTAAGGTCAAAGAAAAATCCTACTCGAATAATCTCACAAAAAAACCTCATCAAAACTAATTGACGAGGTTGTGTATAATTTGCTAGTGAATTTATTCTAACTCACTGCCTTCAATTTTCTAAGACTTGTTCTTTCTAAAGCTTTTTCAGCGTAAGTTTTAGTAACTTTTAACTCTGTTTCATCACCTTCCGGCATATCAAACATGGCGTCGGTCAGTATTGCTTCACACAATGAACGCAAGCCTCTCGCACCTAATTTATACTCAAGAGCTTTCTCCACAATAAAATCTAAAGCACCGTCTGTAATTTGAAAATCGATATTATCCATCTCAAATAACTTCTGATACTGCTTTATGATTGCATTCTTGGGTTGAGTCAAGATTAATCGCAAAGTATCTTTGTCCAAGGGATCCATGTAAGTTAAGACAGGCAAACGACCGATGATTTCAGGAATAAGTCCGTAATCTTTCAGGTCTTTCGGAATGATATATTGCAAAATATTTTCTTTATCTACACTTTCACCCAACTTAGATGCGCCATAACCTACGGCTTGCATATTAAGTCGTTTGGAAATGTTCTTTTCAATACCATCAAAAGCACCACCTGCAATGAACAGAATATTTTCAGTATTGACTTCAATAAACTTTTGATCGGGATGTTTTCTACCGCCCTTTGGTGGAACATTCACTGTAGTTCCTTCCAAAAGCTTGAGTAAAGCCTGTTGTACGCCTTCACCACTCACGTCTCGTGTGATGGATGGATTATCACTCTTTCTGGCGATTTTATCAATTTCATCTATAAATACGATACCGTGCTCGGCTTTTTCCACATTATAATCTGCAGCCGCAAGTAGTTTGGTCAAAATAGTTTCAACGTCTTCTCCAACGTATCCAGCTTCAGTAAGAACTGTTGCATCAACAATGGCTAAAGGTACATTCAACATTCTGGCAATGGTCTTGGCAACTAAAGTTTTACCCGTTCCAGTTTGCCCTGCCATAATGATGTTACTCTTTTGAATTTCAATATCATCATTGGAGTTTGGCTGTAATAAGCGCTTATAATGATTATAGACAGCAACGGACATCACCTTTTTGGTTTGATCTTGTCCTATCACGTATTGGTCCAAGAAATCTTTAATCGCTTTAGGCTTTCTCAACTTCAATTCTGAAGTCAATTCCTCCGTACTATCCTGCTTAGATTCTTCTAAAACAATACCGTGAGCTTGTTCTATACATCGGTCGCAAATATGAGCATCCAGTCCTGCAATAAGCAAGCTGGTTTCCGCTTTTTTACGTCCGCAAAATGAACATTCTAACTCTTCTTTAGCCATAATTTACTCTCTTGTCAATATTTCATCAATCATTCCGTACTCTTTGGCAGCATCTGCCTTCATCCAGAAATCTCTGTCTCCATCGTTATAAACGTCATCATAGGATTTTCCGGAATGTTTGGAAATGATTTTATAAAGTTCTTCTTTCAAAAGAACAATTTGTTTTGCTGTAATTTCTATATCATCTGCCTGTCCTTGAGCGCCACCCATAGGTTGGTGTATCATCACTCTGGAATGTGGTAATCCACTTCTCTTGCCGTGTGTTCCTGCACATAATAATACTGCTCCCATAGATGCGGCAATTCCAGTATTAATAGTCGCAACATCAGGTTTGATAAATTGCATTGTATCATAAATTCCAAGACCAGCATAAACACTTCCACCAGGAGAGTTGATGTAAATCTGGATATCTTTAGAGGAATCTGTACTTTCTAAGAATAACAACTGCGCCTGAATGATATTGGCTACCTGGTCGTTTATTGGTGTTCCTAAAAAGATGATTCTATCCATCATCAATCTTGAAAAAACATCCATAGCCACAGCATTCATTTGTCGCTCTTCGATGATATTTGGAGTCATCGCTGTAGGAATCATACTCGTGATGACCTTGTCGTAATAATTGGCATTGACACCGTGATCTTTGGTGGCAAACTTTTTAAATTCTTTATCCATTTTCATAGTATACTCTCTATTTTAAAACGAATATAGCTTGAAGTTAAAGTCTAGCGTTGTTCTTTTACTAAATGTTAACTTCAAGCTATAGGCTTAGTTTTTATATGTTGAATAGGACTTACTTATAAATCTTGTCGACAAAGTCTTTATAAGTCACATCTTTTTCTTCAACCTCCATTTTATCTTTATATAGCTCAAGTAATTTTTGGACCATCACTTCTTCAGAAAATTGTCTCACCTGTTCCTCGTTGGACATTAAGTTCTGAATGATAGGATCCATCTGGTCTTCCGGGAAATCTTGCTGACCAAACTGCATCATTTGCATTCTTATTTTTTCCTTAGCTACTTGTTTAACGTCTTCGACTTCGATTTTAATATCGTTGTCTTTTGCGATTTTAGCTTCGATCAATTGGTATTTAATACCTTTTTCGCTTTTAGTATATTCCTCTGTAGCCTCCTCTGGTGTCAATTGCTTTTCTCCCTGAGTTTGAAGCCACTTCTGAAGAAATTCTGCCGGCAATTCCATATCTGCTTTTTCGATAAGAAGCTCTGTGACATCATTGAAAAACTGTTGATCGCCTTGTTGCTTAAATGTTTGCTTGGACTGGTCTGCGATCTTGTCTTTAGCTTCTTTTTCTGAAGTCACCTCACCTTCGCCAAATGCTTTATCAAACAATTCCTGATTAAGTTCAGCTAAAATTTGTTCGTTGATTTCTTTAATCGTGAATGTCAAATCTACTTTAAGACCTTCCACTTTATCTTTTTCAATTCCAAGATGTCTCGCTAAAGCATCATCGTCCTTAAAAAGTTTATTAGACTTTAGAGTGACTTGGTCTCCAACTTTTGCTCCTAAAAGTTCTTTTTTGTTGGTTTTTCCTTCGATATCTTCAACTTTGAAAGTTGCTTCATTTTCAATACCTTCTTCTTCATTATGAAAAGTACCAACAACTGTATAATTCTCTTTTACCTCTTCTTGAGTCACTAATTTTCCGTATTGACGCTGAATGGTTTTGATTTGATTATCAATCATTTCCTCGTCTGCAGAAATATTATAGTAAGTTACAGGACCTTCACCCTCTAGAGTGACATCAAATTTTGGAGCTAGACCTAATTCAAATTCAAATGTGTAGTTGTCAGACTCCCAGTTAAGGTCATCCTGTGGTTTAGGAAGTGGATTTCCTAAAATATCAATCTTTTCTTCTGTGATGTAAGAATTTAAAGATTCTTGCAGTAATTTATTGACTTCATCTACCAAAACAGCCTGACCGTATTGTTTCTTGATCATTCCCATTGGAACCATGCCTTTCCTAAAGCCTGGAATGTTGGCAGTTTTGCGATGGTCTTTAAGTATCTTATCTACCTTTGGACTATAATCGTCCTTTTCAATATTAATTTTGACTACAGAATTCAGTTGATCTTTGTCTTCTCTCGTTATATTCATTCTAAAGGATTATTTTTTGAAAGTGCAAAATTACAATTTATTTCACTGCTTACCAAGTTTTTATAAATCGTGAGCGCTATCTAAAACTTAAAGTATTCCAAATGAGTTAATCCAATTCTATAGATTCTGAAGCGATTGCTCTGGAATCTCTTTTCAGTTTGATAAACATAATGACATCAAAAATAAAATGAGCAGCCATCGCTGCATAGATGTCAAAATACAGAACCAAGTATCCAAAACCAGCTGAAATAAAAATCAGGAAAACTCCATAAATAGATTTTTTCCAATCTTTAGTAGAAATATATCCGTGAAGTATTACGAACAAAATTGCAGCAAACCATAATCCTAACAGGGGTTGTAATGCCCCTCTAAACAAAATCTCTTCACCAACTCCAGCACAAAACGAATAAAAAAGTATGTCTGACCAATGTAAGTCCAAACCCTTAAAAAGGTTGGCGTAAAAAGTGCTTGTTTCTTTTAACGGTGGTAATTTCAACAGTAATATCCCAATGAAAGCGGCTACAGCGCCAAATCCTAAACCTACTGGAATAGAAAGAAGCAAGTTGTCATAATTAAACATTTCAAAATACTGAACCTCATCTGAAAATGCTAAAATAAGATAAGCAATGCCGCTAAATCCAAAGAGCGTAAACACAGATAAAGTAAACATGGCTTTTTTGGTTAAAAGCATAAATTGATAAATTTTAAAAATTTAATTCTTTAGTAGGATAAGTTAAAGAAGCAGTTCTAGTGATTATTGTTCAAGTTTTTACTTTGTAAAATATAAAAACTATCTTCTTCTTCCTGAACGTTCGGCAACTGAAAATATAATAGACTGAAGGAATGAAAGCAAGATACTAAACAATACTGCCCACCAGAACCCGTCTACTCTAAAGGCGTCTACGAGACCGTCTGCCATCAAAATAATAAGTGCATTGATTACTAGTAAAAAGAGACCAAAAGTAACTACAGTGACAGGAAGCGTTAATATAAGAAGAATCGGTTTTACAAATATATTGAGCAAGGCTAAAATCGCAGCAACTACAATAGCAGTAAAAAAATCGGAGACATAAACTCCGCCGAGTAAATTGGACAACACCAGGACAATTATTCCTGTGAGTATAATCTGTAATAGAACTTTCATTGGTTGGGGTTTTGGTTGAAGATCAAAAATAAAAAAACTGCTTCAATAAATCTATTGAAGCAGTTTTTAAAGAATTAAAGCCTTAATTAGTTTACGTTATCGCTTAATGTAACCGTTCCGTATGCACCAACATTGACTTCTGGCAAGTCAGAACCGTAAGTCATATTTATAGCTCGAAGAGTTTCATTAGCAACTAGGGCATAACCACGTGGCGTTAGATGCACACCATCCAGTGAAAAACCACCACCACTAACAAAATCTGATGTCACTATACCTCCAGGAAAACTAATTCCTTGCGATACATTTTGTAATAACCCATCAGCATCCACAAATGCTAAATTATTGGCTTGCGCCAAACCTTGAATTTTAGAATTGTAAGCTGTTCTTGCATTTGAAATATTTTGTAATTCTGCTGCATCTAAAGCATCCTCATCATCAATACCATTGACTGCACTTAAGACCAATTGTGCTTGTTCCGGGCTTGGACTACCACCTTGCTGAAGAAGGCCTAAAACCTGAAGAACTTCTGGTGAAAGTGCTACAGAACCATAACCTTGAGCTAATGCCCCTTGATTAATCGTAAGCAACAGCAATTCTTCGGGTTGCATTTGTCTAAATCCTAAAGGGTTGGTTTGTGTGACAGGAACATCTATGATGAATCTATTAGGACCTTCATTAAATGTGATTGCATATTGACCCGCTATGGCCTGAGCTTGTTGAGCTGGCACACCTTGCTGAATAAGTCCTTGGGTAAAAATACCAGCAAGAGCTTGAAAAAAGCCTGTAAGGTTTCCTGCAGTTTGCGCATCCAAAACCAAGGCATTGTTGGGCACTGTAGTGAAAAATGGGATGTCTGTAATGTTCGGAATATTGTAAACTACACCTCCAGAAGCTGATTCTGTGAGGCCGCCTATCAACTGACTATAAACACTGGCAAAAACATTAGGATCCGTAATGTCATTGGGAGCATAAGTAGAAGGGTCTAAATTTCCGGTTTGGTCTACACCTGTTCCTCCACTAGTTGCATAGCCTAAAATATCATTGTTTCCAATCCATAATGAAAAGAAAGAAGGATTTTGTGCTAAGGCATCACCAAGCACAGTAGCGTTGTCTGATGAGGAGAATCTCACAAAATAAGGATTTGCCTGACCAGGAAGGCCTGCTACATTTCCATATCCGGGAGCTAACAAGTGGTAACTTTTTGCTCCAGGAACTCCCATATTGTTGAATGAACCAGAAAGCTTGTTGGTCACTTCAGTCTGCGGATCTCCAGCAATCGGGGATGGCGGAATTACAGGTTGTCCTGCATTTGAAGACAATACCAGTCTATTATTGGTGATTTGATTACCATTTAGTTTCAATCCACCAAGATTATCTGCCATCAGCGGCTGAGTGAATTCTCCACCACCAACAAGCTCAAACTGACCTGATAAAATATTTGGAAAAGAGTTTTCCTGTCCCTGCACATAAAGAGCATTATCAGCATAACCGGCGGTAAGTGAATTTCCTAGTGAAACGTAGTTAGAGAAATCTGCTTCACCAGCATTATAGACTTCGTTTTCTTCAATACCTTCTTCAAACTCAGGCTCACAAGCGATGAGTCCAAAAGCTAAAAAGGGTAAATATTTTATATAGTTTTTCATTGTTTCTGATTATAGTTTATAAGTTACTCCGATACCTGGTAGAAATGCATTGGACTTGTAAGTCCCTTCAAATGGAACGGTTTGCCCATTCTCTGTATAAGAATCATATGAAGCATCAATTTCTTTAAATCTTAAATAAAGGAAGGAAGCATCAACTGCGAATTTTTCTGAAATTTGAAAAGATAGACCGGCAGTATATCCGTTTCCATCATTTCTTGGAGTTTCAGGAGCGAAAAATCCCTCCTGAACTGGAGATTCATCAAAATAATACCCTGCTCTTAAAGTCAGATTATCTGTTGCTTTATACTGAGCACCAAACCTATAACTAGACGCATTTTTATAGTTTCTTGGATTTATTGAAGTTGCCACATTAGGATTTGCAAAATCTATATCCAGTGAGTTGTAAACCTCCCAAAATGCTCTTTGGTAGTCAAAAGCAAACAACCACTTTTCATTCATTTCATATGCAAAACCAATAGTTAATTCAGCAGGCAATGGAAGAGTAGCATCAAATTCAGTCGTTCCGTTTTGTGGAGTAAGCGTAGAATTAGGGAAGTTAGCAAAGGTAGCTTCACCTCCTTCAGCATTGAGAAGTATTTCTGATCTGTAATTGAACCCTATTCTTAACTCTTCAACAGGAGTGAACATAAAACTCGCACTCCATCCTGTATTATTTACGCCAGTATCGTCAATGGTAATGTTCGATCTATTGCCCTGTTCATCTGTGAGTGTACGGTTGGCATTTCTATTGAAATTTACATTACCCGTAACGAAAATAGGTCCACCACCAATACTGAAGTGTTTTGAAAGCTTTATTGAGGCTAAAGGTTGAATAAAAATTGCAGCAAGATTAATATCATTAACCAAGTGAGACCCGGGCCAATCTTGTTCCCATTCTACCGAACTACCGTATGGAGTTGAAACGGATAAACCTAAACTTAACCACTCATTTACTTTGTAGGCAGCGTGAAAATAAAACGGTGTTCCAGGATCTTGCAATGTTTCAGCAAATTGACCCGTAGATGTATTTTGCCACTTGACGTTTGAGAATACACCAGTTATACCAGCTGAAACAGTGAATTTATCTTCTAAGTATACTAAACCTGATGGGTTAAAAAATGCTGTTTCGGCACTATTGACCACACCTACGCCGGCATGACCCATCGCTAAAGCTCTTTGGCCTTGAGCTGCTACTCGATAGCCTCCTGCATAAGCTGTAGCTGAAGCTAACATGAGAAGTAAACCTGAGATTAAAAAGTTCTTCATATTGAATTTATTTTATTGTGAAATTCCAAAATTTGTATCCAAATTTATCATTTATTAATAATTTCACAACGCTAAGACTGCTTTCTTTCAATATAGAATCGCACTCAGGTCTATAAGCATTTGATTATCAATGATGATAAAACTTTAATTTTATTCATTATAAATGCTGTTAACTAAAAAAGCCTCGTTTATAAAACGAAGCTTTTTTGAGCTATTTAAAGGAATATTAATAAAGTCTGGTGTTTCTCTAATTCAGTAAGCTTGGCGAATACGTCGTATTGAAATTTGAAATGTCAATAAGATTTCCTGAAGCTTCAAAGTTTGTCCCATAAGTAGAATCAATAACTTTAAGAATTTCATTAGCAATTAAAGCATAGCCTCTGGAAGTTGGATGAACTCCGTCTAATGAAAAAGCTCCGCCGGTCACTAAATTTGAGGTTAATATTAAATCATTTTGTTCCACACCTACAGAAGCGATCTGATCTAATAGAGTATTGGAATCAAATAAACCAAAACCATTTGCACTGGCAGTCTGCTCAATAATCTGATTAAATTCGATTGTTGCATTCAAAATATCTTCTTGTTCTTCGGGAAGTAACACCCACTTGTCTTCCAAGGGAAGAGTGATTCCTTCAGCAGAAAACTGACCAGCTAAGGCCTGGGGAAGTCCTTGAGACATAAGAAATCCAACTCTAGACGTGTTAACTGTTCCTATAATCGAACTGCTAGGCAAAACAAGCAAGTCATCTGGAGTAGCTTGTCTTGCTTGACCATAGGTGTTTCCAAGTAATTCTGCTACTTGTGGAGCTGCCTGCGGTGGCAATCCAAAGCTTGTTACCAAAGCTATAAACTGTGGATTTGGAGCTAAAGCTCCAGATATTTGAAGTGAAATATTGACTAAGTTTTCGTCCTGGATAACAACAGCGTTCGCAGCATCTGAAGAAAACTCTATAATTCTCTCAGTTTCCCCTAAAGCCTGGAAAACTTGATTTATAGCTCCAAAAATAGAATTCAATGTAGGAATTTGTGCTCCAAAATCTGGATTGGACGGATCCAAAGGATTATGAGGGACAGTTGTAAAATGCGGTATAGCAGCAACATTTGGAATGTTGGCTAAAACGCCTTGAACGTTGGGAACATTACCAACGAGCGAACCTACTATAGCTTGATAAGTCTGGCTAAAGCCAACTCCCGGAGGACCTGCTACAGGTGTAATTGGGTCGGAACCATCTCCACCAGAAAGCGCATACCCCAACACATCGTTATTGCCTATCCATAATGTGAAGAAAGAAGGTTGCTGTGCAATTGCATCTGCCAGAACCGAAGTTTGTGGCGAACTTGCCATCCTTACAAAATAAGGATTGGCGGTTGGAGGGTTTGAGATTACTCCGGAAAAGTCACCATAACCTGGAGCCAGCAAGTGAAAACTTTTTGCACCAGGAACCCCTAGATTATTGAAAGGTCCAGATGGATTATTAGCCAAGATATCTGTTGTAGGCTGAATACCAGACACAAGACTTGAAAGAGGCACAGGACCTGAACCATCGAAAACCAGCCTTGGTCCGAAACCTGGAAGCGGTGAGCCTCCAGCTAAAAGTCCACCTATATTATCGTTCATTAAAGGCTGCACAAAAGCACCACCATTGGCAACCAAGGAAAATTGCCCTGATAAAAGAGAAGGCATTGAGTTTTCCTGTGAAATCCGGTATAAAGCACCATCAGAAAATCCAGCTGTAAGAGAATTTCCTAAAGATACATAGTTTGAAAAATCAGCATTTCCAGCCGTAAATTCTTCAAAGTCCTCGCCAGTACCTTGAGATGCTCTTTCCTTATAATCCTCTAAAGCATCATTTTCACATGCCCATAAGCTTATTATCAAAAAAGCGAGAATAAAATATTTAGAATTTTTCATTTAAAAAATTTTAGAAAATTAAAAGTTATTTATGGTCAAAGAAATATAATACTGAGAGCCGATAAAGCCTGTTCCAAATGCTGTGAAATATTCGTCTTGTAATATGTTGGCAGCACCAAGCTTGAGTGTAGACTTATATTTCGGGATTCTGTAATTCACTTGTGCATCGAAAACATTGAAAGAAGGAACAATTCCATCTCCAAAACTCGCTTCCCAGAAATAACTATCTCTCCACCTCCACGCTACATTGAAGCCAAAGTTTTCAAAAAGGTCTGTGTGACCAAATGAAGTCTTCACTTGATGTTCCGGAGTATTAAACCCTAACCTTACGTTAGGATTTGCTGCTACATCAAAGTCTAGCAAGGCATAGGTGTAATTTGAGCTCAAGTCAAAGCCACCAAAAACTTTTGTAGACAATCCTATAGCACCTCCGTAAGATCTAACTTCCTCTTCTGTATTGGTATAAGTTTGGAAGACCTGAAAGTCTCCGTTGGCAATAGCGGCAACTGCCAGAGGCGTGTTTGTACCTGGGACGGTTTCTGTTAATTCCACATCACCATAAAACGGAGCAAGTACATTTTCGTTGGATAAGAAGTCATTATATCTATTGTGATATACGGATGCATCAATTACAAAACCTTCGATCTTTCCTCTGTAGCCCAATTCAAATGAGGAAACCTGCTCTGGTGTCGCAAGACTGGAATTTCCTATTTCAAGATCTGCGGGATTGCCTGACTGAGAGAAATTCTGGTTAACAGAGTTTGCCGTAAAAGAATTTTCGTAGGCCCCTGTTCCGTCAAGATCCAAAGTCGGTGAGCCCAAAACAGCAGCTCCAAAAGGACTCAGGTTTCCTTGTGCTACACTAAATTGCTTTGAGTATCTTGCTGGGTTATCAAAGGCGCTACCTATTAAAACAGCTCTTCCTACATCAAGACCTATATATAAATCCTGGGTTGTTGGATTTCTAAAACCTGTTTGGAAAGAAGCTCTTATATTATGATCTTCGGCGATGGTAAATCCGGCGGAGAGCCTTGGCGAAAAGAAGCCGTCAAATAATTCTGATTTGTCATACCTCAATGAGCCTGTTAATTTCAATTTTACTAAATCTGACAATTCCACATCTTTTTGAATTTGAGTATAAAGTCCAAATTCAGAATATCCAATGCTTCCATCGTTATCTGTATAAATTGTTCCGCCTGAGTTGAGGTCATAAACTCTTAACGAACCACCAACCTGTACTTCTGCAAAGTCCCATAAGTGTCCAAAGTTATAATTGGCATCAGAATGGTAAAATCTTGAATTGTCCTGAAATTTTGATCCCTGACTTAAATCCGGGTTTTGTACCACCTGATCAAAAACATTTTGAAATTCTGGAGTACCTGGTATTAATCTTTCTATACCATCATCGCCATTAGGATCAATTACTTCATCTGCAACGGCACGGGCTTGAGAGTGTTTTTGAGCGTCGGTTAAACCTTGAGGATTACCAGTAAGTTCTATTCCTGCATAAGTTTGAATGTAATCGCCAAACCAGTCAGAATCACTTTTCCAGGCCCGATTGATGTTAATCCCGGTAAAAACCATATCATAAGAATTTCCTGCATCGTCAATATTCACATAAGTTCTGAAAAAGAAATTGTTGTTTTTCACCTCAATTTTATGCTGCTGAAGGACAAAATCTTTAATGTTATATCGGTTGGCTCCCTGATAGATGGTGTTTCCACTTCCTATTTTACCAACATATTGTATCTCAAAATCATCTTCCCATGGTCTATAATACAACCCCCAGTCTGCTTTCAAGCTCTCTGCATTATAATTGGTAAGATCCACTTCATCATAACCTGTCCTACTCACCTCAACATCTGGTATAATACCAAGTCCTGAGGCGCTCCTTATATTTGTAGACACTTCGTCTCCGTAAACATTTATTCCATCGTAATCTGTATCTGCTCTTGTCAGTCCTCTGTTCAATTTGTCTTCCTGGTTCGTTGCCCACCAGTCAGTCCCTTTGAGGTAACCTAAATTGACTTTAGCAGCAAATTTATCGCTGAATTTATGGGCTATTCTTATCCCAACGTCTGTGAAAGAATTATCGCCAGCAGCTTCCTGTGAAGTAATCCCTTGTTTTACATAACCACTTATACCAGAAAAATCGAATGGGTTTTTACTTCTCATAAATAAAATACCATTGAAAGCGTTTGCGCCGTATAATCCAGATGATGCGCCTGGTAAAATTTCAACACTTTGCACATCAGTTTCAATCATTCCAATCAAATTACCTAAAGGAAAATTAAGCGCTGGAGCTGAGTTGTCCATTCCATCCACAAGTTGCATAAATCTTGCATTGGCAAATCCAGCAAAACCTCTGGTGTTGACAGAACTAAAAGTTAAACTATTTTTATTGATATCTACTCCCTTCAGGTTTTCAAGTCCTCCATAAAAATCTGCGGAAGCAGTGTTTCTCACCTCATTGATTCCGAATCGCTCAATGGTAACTGGAGATTCGAAAACGCGTTCTGGAGTCCTTGAAGCTGAAATAACAACCTCATCGAGCTGACTGCTCAGTTCTAATTCCACCTCAATCGTTTGAGTTTTACTAAAAATATTTACCGTTGAGTTTTCAAATCCCGTAAAAGAAATCACGATATCAAAAGGAGGGACCCGATCTGTTTTTAATTCAAATCTACCGTCAAAATCTGAAGTCGTTCCTTCATCAGAACCCATCACTATAACATTAGCACCAGGCAAAGGAATTCCTGAATTATCTTTTACTGTTCCTGTAATTACAGTTTGAGAAAAAGAGGACAAACAAAACATCAAGAAAAGAAAAGAGAATACTTTTTTCATAATTATATTTTAAAATTCGTTAAAGCGAATCTAAATAATTAAAATTTAAATTGCAAAATTTAAATTGATAAAAAAGAATTTATATCTGAATTTTTTATTGATCTACTATTTTATTTGTCAAATAATTCCTTATGCCATTATCTATAAGTTGTTTTTTTACTTTTTAAAAAATTAGATGTTCTGAATTTCAAGCTGATTTGACCGTATCTATTAACAAATTTATATTTGATTAACAGTTGACATCGAATAAGCGCTCAGATGTTTTGACAATTTGTATCAGATGTTCTTGAACAAGAAAAATGACGTATCTCCTATTCAATTAATTCACTGAATAAGATATCCCTCGTGTTTTTATTATTATGAAGATAAGCCTGGAAGTAATAAAATAAAAACTCCCCAACTCCTAAAAAAACAAATTTCGTAGGAATTGAGTAGTAAATAAATTGAGGTAATAAGAATTATTATTTTTTGTTGAAGTTTAAGACTTAAGATATTTTAAGCTCATCCCAAAGAACTCTTCTCTTTTCTCTGCATGAATCCAATGTCCAGCATTTTCAATGGATTTAATTTCAAAATTATCAAAATGAGTACCCATATCAGATTCGTCACTAGTTGTGATGTAATCGGATTTGCCTCCTTTAATAAATAGAATTTCACCAGAGTATTTTGCATTTTGAGGAAGTCCTTTACCTACTTCTTCAATATTTTGTTTCAGTGCTTTTAGATTTAGTCTCAAATTTAGCTCATCTTGAGTTTTCCAATACAGGTTTTTTAAAAGAAACTGCCTGATAGGTTTTTCTGAAATATAGTTTGACAAAAGCTCGTCGGCATCAGATCTTGAAGTGAGTTTTGCTTCAGAAATTTTGGTTAAGCCTTCTAATATTTGTTGATGATGTGGAGCATAGTATTTTGGAGCTATATCTACAATAATGAGTTTATCAACTTGTTCGGGATAAAGGGTTGCAAACCTCATTGCTGTTTTACCGCCCATCGAATGGCCGATAATTGAAGTAGATCCTATGTCTTTTTCCTTTAAATACTGCTTTAAATCTTCAGCTAAAAGATCGTAGCTGAAAGCATCGTCATGAGGACTTCTTCCGTGATTCCTTTGGTCGACAAGATGTACTTCAAATCCTTCTTTAGCATAAGAATTGGCAAGTGTTTTCCAATTGTCACCCATTCCCAAAAATCCATGTAGGATAATAAGAGATTGGCCTTTACCTTTTACTTTGGAATGTAATTTCATTTAGCTTAATTTTTTGAGGTAAGCTTTCACAACTGGCTCTAAGCCATCGTAAAGCGCTTCAGAAACAAGGGCATGACCTATAGAAACTTCATCTAAAAATGGAATATTTTCAGCAAAATATTCAATGTTGTCCAGAGATAAATCGTGGCCTGCATTAATACCCAAACCCAAATGTTTTGCTTCTTCGGCACATTCTACATAAGGCTTTATGGCTTCCTTTTTGTTTTTTATAAATCCTTGGGCATAAGCTTCAGTGTAGAGTTCAATACGGTCTGTCCCAACTTCTGCTGCACCCTGTACCATAGCAACATCAGGATCTACAAAAATGGATGTTCTTATTCCATGAGCTTTGAATTTTGCAATCACTGTCTTCAAAAATTCTTTATGTTCCACAGTGTCCCAACCTGCATTGGACGTCAAAGCGTCTACAGCATCTGGAACCAATGTGACTTGCGCGGGTTTAGCTTCAAGAACGAGATCGATAAATTTTGGATTAGGATTGCCTTCAATATTAAATTCGGTAGTAAGGACTTTGGTTAATTCTCTCACATCTGCATAACGGATATGACGTTCATCAGGTCTGGGGTGAACTGTAATTCCCTGAGCTCCAAAAGACTCCAAACGCTTTGCGGCTTCAACTACATTGGGAGTATTTCCTCCTCTTGCATTTCTTAAGGTTGCGATTTTATTAATGTTAACACTTAATCTTATCATTGTTAGTTTTTAAACAAAAATACAATCAAAAGAAAGACTTTGCTTGTATTTTATGTATTTTTGCAAGAAAACATGACCTTATGATTTGGCAAAATTTTATAGACCAAACTTTAAAACCTATACAGGTTTCAGACACGATTTCAGATATTAAACTAGCTTTCAAAGCTTCAAAGTTTAATCATCTGCCTGTTTTTAAAAAAGGGGTTTTTAAAGGAAGTGTAAATGTCAATGACCTTTTGGAGCTACAGCAAACCTCTACACTTTCAGAATTCAAATATTTAGTAGAAGTGTTTTATGCAGAAAGTCATAAAACCACCTTAGATCTTATTCATGAATTTGCCAATCATCAAACTAACTTACTGCCGATATTGGACACTGACAAAAACTATGTAGGCGTTGTAAAGCTAGAAGATGTATTGGATCTTTTTGGCGAAACCCCCTTTGTAGCCAATGAAGGTGAAGTCATGATCTTAAGAAAAGAAAGAACAAAATTTGCCTTTAGTGAAGTCGCTCAGCTCATAGAAACTTTAAATGCCAGAGTTTCTGGAATGTATATCAGTAAACTTTCAGAAGAATTTGTTGAAGTGACAGTTAAAGTTGAACATCAAGGCATTAATGAAATTTTACAAACTTTCCGTAGGTACGAATACCAAATCGCAAGTGAGCACCCTGAAGACTTATTTGCTGAAGATTTGAAAGAACATTCAGATTATCTCAATAAATATCTTGATATATAAATCATGGTAAAAACTGTCGCAATTTTCGGCCAGTCATTCTATCCTGAAACTGAAAAGTATCTCATCCAGCTTCTAGAGGTTTTAGAAAAAAATTACATCAGTATTATTATAGAAGAAGATTACTACAGAATGTTAGTTGAAGAAAAGCCAGTGAGGAATTTAGAAAAATATTCCACTTTTGAAACTTTGGACGAATCTGTAGATTTATTTTTTACTATTGGTGGTGATGGAACCATTTTATCTGCGACAAAATTTGTAAAAAATCTAGATATACCAATTGTAGGCATCAATACCGGTAGACTCGGATTTTTAGCAACAATTCATAAAGATGAAATTAAAAAGAGTATTGAAGAAATACTTTCAGGGAATTATAAAGTTTCTGAGCGCTCACTATTAGAAGTAAATCTCGAAACCAAAGAAAAGATTCTTGGCAATTTTCCGTTTGCGCTCAATGATGTAGCCATTAGCAGAAAGGAAACCACGTCAATGATCACTATAGAAACCTGGCTTAATGATGAATTTCTAAATTCATATTGGTCTGACGGAATCATAATTTCTACTCCTACTGGTTCTACTGGCTATTCGCTAAGTTGTGGAGGACCAGTGGTTACTCCACAAACCAAAAGTTTCATTATAACGCCTATTGCGCCTCACAACCTAAACGCCAGACCTCTTGTTATACAAGATGACTTAGAAATAAAATTGAAAATTTCTGGGAGGGAAGATCAATATCTTATTTCTCTAGACTCTAGACTAGCTAGTCTAGACAAAAACACTATTGTCCGTATAAGAAAAGCGGATTTCAAAATCAAACTCGTCTGGCTACAAAATGATAGCTTTATTACTACACTTCGGAAAAAACTATTGTGGGGTCAAGATAAACGCAACTGAAACAATAAATTCCATTCAAAAGTGTTTTTAGAGACAAAAGAATAAAAATACAAGTCATTGAATCCGATATTTTTATATTTGCAAACTTTTGAAACTCTATGAGATATATCCTGTTAAGCATTTATTTATGTTTCAGTATCAGCTTGACTAAAGCACAAACCTATGAAGCAGGTTTGATCATTGGAGGTGCAAATTTTGTTGGAGATGTAGGGTTATCCTCTTTCACTAGATCCGAGGATTATTTTAGTGAAGATAAAGTTTCATATGGGGCTATTTTAAAATGGAATCGCAGTCCCAGGCATGCCTTTAGGTTTACTGCAATAAGGGTCAACACTTTTGGCAATGACCTCAGATCAGACGAGCCAAAAAAGCTAGCTCGAGGGTATAATTTTGAAACCGATATTACTGAATTGTCTTTGGGTCTTGAATTTAACTTTTTTGAATGGGATCTTCATGAACTCAAAAGACCTCTTTTTACTCCTTATATTTATACAGGACCTACATATTTTTTCACCAACGAATTTTATTTAGATCCGACAACCAACGAACTTGAAGAAGGTGAATCAACCTCTAATTTCGCAATACCTTTGGTAATTGGAGTAAAAGGAACCTTAAGCAGGCACTGGATATTGGCAGCAGAGTTTGGGGCCAGATATACCTTTACGGATAATCTTGACGGAAGTGCACCAGATGAAATAGTTAGTCCTCCAATTTATCCTACCTTTGGAAATTCAAATATGAACGATTGGTACATTTTTACAGGAATAACGCTTACTTATACCTTTGGTCGTAAGCCTTGTTACTGCAATTTTTAGTGAATGGATTATAAATCAAATATAATAGTAGAACGATTACCAAAACACATCGCCATCATTATGGATGGTAACGGACGGTGGGCAAAAAAGCAAGGCTTAATGCGGGTTCGAGGTCACGAAAAAGGGACTAAAGCCGTGAGAGAAACGGTTGAGAGTTGTGCAGAACTAGGTGTTCAAAATTTGACCCTTTACGCATTTTCTACAGAAAACTGGAACCGACCAAAGTTTGAAGTCCAAACCCTCATGAAACTTCTTGTTTCCTCTTTAAAAGAAGAAATCAAAACTTTGCAAGACAACAAAATAAAGCTTCAAGCCATAGGCTGTATAAATAATTTACCTTCTAAGGCTAGAAAAGAGCTCAATGAGGTTATTGAAAAAACCGCGCATAACGATCACATGACTCTCACTCTTGCTTTGAGTTATGGCTCTAGGGAAGAGCTGACCCAAGCTGTGAAGTTAATTAGTGAAAAGGTAAAAAATAACATAATAGATTTAGAAAGTATTGATGAATCTACAATAAATAAGCATCTTTACACCCAAAATTTACCAGACGTAGATATGATGATTCGGACAAGCGGTGAGCAGCGAATCAGTAATTTTTTACTTTGGCAAATGGCCTACGCAGAATTATATTTTACAGATGTTCTTTGGCCAGATTTCAGAAAAGATAACCTTTTTGAAGCAATTTACGAATATCAAAAAAGAGAAAGAAGATTTGGAAAAACAAGTGAACAACTCTAAGTGCTCCTTATTGTTTGCTAGAACAACACGATACATATCTGTTCTGGCCATTATATTATTTAGCGTAATTACAAACGCTCAGAATTCACCTTTAGAATCTGCCGGCAAGAAATATACTCTTGGAGAAATAGAGGTCGTTGGTTCTTCGAGCTATAACGAGCAAACAGTAATTGCCTTTACAGGTCTTAAAAAAGGAGATGAAATTTATATTCCTGGTGACAAGATAAGCAAGGTGTTGAAGAAACTTTGGGATCTTGGCTTGTTTAGCGATATCAACTTTTATCTGAAAAATGTAGATGGAGATACTGCAGATCTACAACTTGAAATTGTTGAAGTTCCAAAACTAAATGACGTCAAAATAAGAGGTGTAAAAAAGCGTAAACGATCTGAAATTGTAAAGGACAACAAATTACAAAAGAACACGAAGGTCACAGAGAATTTTATCGTTAATCTACGCAATAACCTTGAGGATAAATATAAAGAAAAAGGCTTTCTCAACGCTAAAGCAAATATTACTACCACACCTGTTGTAGATACCACATCCACAGATAACCTGGTAGATATGACTGTGAATATTGAACAAGGAGACAAAGTAAAGATTAGCTCTATCAATATTGAGGGTAATGAGCAATTTTCGGATTGGAAGGTTAAACGAATGATGAAGAAAACTAAGGAAAAGTTTTTCTTAAGGTTCTGGAAACGCTCCAAGTTTATTGAAGATGAATACGAGGCTGACAAAGAAAGAGTAATCAAGAAGTTTAAAGAAAAAGGTTATCGTGATGCGAGAATTGTCAATGACTCGGTCGTTGTTAAATCTGATACAGACATCGCTGTCAATATCGAAGTGAAGGAGGGAGACCGATATTATTTTGGAAATATTGAATTTCTTGGAAATTCTGCATATACAGACGCCCAGCTTAATCAATTAATGGGAATTCGTAAAGGTGACCCTTACAATGGTACCATCCTACAAAATAAGATTGCAAACAATGAAAAACCAGATGCAGACGATCTAACAAACTTGTATCAAAACAACGGGTATTTGTTCTCGAATATCACTCCAGTAGAAACAAGAATATACAACGATACTATTGATTTTGAAATCAGAATCAACGAAGGAAAAATTGCTTATTTCAATGAAATTTTGGTCACAGGAAACGACAAAACCAATGATAATGTTATTTTCCGAAATTTAAGAACACGTCCGGGACAACAATATAGCAAGCAGGATGTCATGAACACCATTCGTGAGCTTGGACAACTCGGGTTTTTCAACGCTGAGAATTTGGAACCAAAGTTTGAGAGTGTAGATCCTCAGTCTGGTACTTTAGACTTGCATTATATCGTAGAAGAACAAGGAAGTAGCCAGATAGAACTTCAAGGTGGTTACGGTGGCGGTGGCTTTATTGGAACGCTTGGTCTAAGATTCAACAACTTCTCAATTAAGAATCTCTTTAATAAAGAAGCCTATAAACCTGTACCGATGGGAGATGGGCAATCACTTTCTTTGAGGGCTCAAGCTAGTATCGCTTTCCAAAACTATAGCTTATCCTTTGTAGAGCCTTGGCTTGGCGGTAAAAAACCGGTACAGCTCTCGGTTTCTTTATCTCAAACCATTCAATTTTTATTTAATCCTTTAACGAGAAGAGCAGACAACGATAGAAGCTTTACTATTTCTGGTATCAATGTAGGTTTTGCAAAACGTTTAAGAGAACCCGATCAAAACTTTACTTTATCTACCAATGTTGGTTATCAAAATTTCCAATTGAACAATTACAACATCGGTTTATTTAGATTCCCGAATGGTAGTTCAAATAACTTGTCATTTACCGTAGGACTGAACAGAAACAATACGTTTACCAACCCTATTTTCCCAATGGGTGGCTCTGAGTTTGATTTTTCTGTAAAGTTCACCTTGCCTTATTCTGCATTTAACGATGTAGATTATGAACAACTTAGAGATGAAAGAAATGAAGCCCTTGCAACCAATGATAATGAAGCCCTAGCAAGAATTGATCAACAGAGATTTAATTGGCTGGAGTTTTATAAAGTAAAATTTAGTGGAGACTGGTACAATAATCTGTTTGATAAGCTGGTTTTAAGAACACGGTTTGAATACGGATTTCTTGGAGCTTATAACAATGACAGGGGTATTCCTCCATTTGAACGTTTTTTCTTGGGTGGTGATGGCCTTGCAGGTTTTGCCCTGGATGGCCGTGAGATTGTTGCCTTAAGAGGTTACCCTAATCAGTCTATACTTCCTAGATCTAGAACTGTAGGCGGAGAAGAAAGTTTCAATGATGGTGCTTCAATCTATAACAAATACACCATGGAATTGAGGTATCCTATCACATTGAAGCCAACGGCTTCCATATATGGACTTGCCTTCCTGGAAGGTGGTGCTACTTTCGATCAGTTTAAAGATTTTACTCCATTTGAGATGAGTCGTTCTGCTGGTGCTGGTTTACGAATTTTCATGCCTGCATTTGGATTGCTTGGTATTGACTTTGGTTATGGTTTTGATCCAATACCTGGATCAAACACCGGGGCAAATGGATGGGAAACGCATTTCATTATTGGCCAGCAATTTTAAAAAGATGGCACAGTTTTTAATACACTAGAGATATGAAGTTTTTAAAATACCTTTTATTCTTAAGTATATTTTCATTTACCATGTTTGGTCAAGGTGGCTTGAAAATAGCTTATGTAGATATGGATTACGTATTGGAAAAACTTCCTGAATATAAGCAAGCTTCTAATCAGTTGGATATGAAAGCTCAGCAATGGAGGACTGAAATTGAAAGCAAGCAAAATGAAATCAATAGTCTTAAAGCTGAACTTGAAAATGAAAGACCTCTTCTTACAGCTGAACTTGTACAGGACATGGAAGATGAAATCAGTTTTTTAGAGAATAAATTACTTGAGTACCGCAACAAACGCTTTGGAGTTTCAGGTGATTTTATTGTTCAGAAAAGACAATTAATACAACCCATACAAGATCAGGTATTCAATGCCATTCAGGAAATAGGAGATAGCAGAGATTATGATTTTATTTTTGAAAACTCCGCAGAAGCCTTACTTTTGTTTTCGGCAAGAAGACACGACTTGAGTGAAGTCATTCTTAAGTTGATCAATAGGAATTCCCGAGGTGCAGGTGTAGAAACTGCAGATGTAATAGAAGAACTTGATGATTATAAATCTGTTGAAAAAGCAGAAGAAGACGAAATTAAAAAAGAAGAAAAGGCTCTGAAAGAAGAGGAGCGCAAAAGTGAAAGAGAAGCTCTAATCGATGAGCGTCAAAGACAAAAAGATTCTTTAAGAGATGCCAGACAACGTCAATTTGAAGAAAGAAGAGCTAGAATACTAAAACAAAGAGAAGAAAGACAACGAGAAAGAGACTCTATAAAAAACGCAAGAGAAAACAATTAATTATAATCACTAAACTAAAAATTAAGAAATGAGAACATTAAAAACAATTGTAATAGCCTTGGTATTGTCTTTTGGATTGATGGCAACCACAAATGCACAATCTAAAATTGCACACATTAACTCACAGGAATTTGTACAAAACTTACCAAGTTATAAATCTGCAATGACAGAACTAGATCAACGCGAGAAAACTTACCGTAAAGAGATAGACGACTTGCTAAAAGAAGCGCAAAAAACTAATGAGCGTTACCAAAGAGAAGCAGGTACTAAAACTGAAGAAGAAAATCAAAAAAGAGCTATGGAGCTTCAAGAAATGCAACAGTCTATACAAGAGTACAGACAAACTGCATCTGAGGATCTTCAGAAAAAACAGGAGGAATTGATGAGACCTGTTCTTGAAAGAGCAAGAGAAGTGATCCAGAAAGTAGCTAGAGAAAAAGGATACGATTTTGTATTGGATTCTTCACTGGGTTCTGGCGTATTAATGGCAGACGGTTACGACTTGATGCAAGACGCTAAAGTTGCTATAGGAGAGTAATCCGATTTACTTTATAATTCATACAAAAAGACCATCTTTGTGATGGTCTTTTTATTTTAATATGTCTCAACAACCTATTGTTTTATTTGATTCTGGCGTAGGAGGAACCTCTATTTTAAAGGAAATAGTAGAGCTTTTACCCAAAGAAAATTTTATCTATCTGGCCGATAGTAAAAATGCTCCTTACGGAGAACGAACTCCCCAAGAAATCATTAATCTGAGTGTAAAAAATACAGAACTTGCATTGAGCATGCGGGCAAAACTAATAGTGGTCGCCTGCAATACTGCCACTACTAATGCTATTGCTTATCTAAGACAAAATTATCAACTCCCCTTTATAGGGATAGAACCCGCTATAAAACCAGCAGCCTTACATTCAGAAGTAAAAAGAATTGGAGTGTTGGCTACCAAAGGAACGTTGAGTAGTGAACTGTTTAAACAAACCTCGGAAGCCTTTACCCAGGGTATAGATGTTATTGAAGTCATAGGAAAAGGTATTGTAGAGGCTGTTGAAGGAGGCTGGACTAAAGATGAAAAGTTTATAAAACAATTGGAAGAACAGATACAGCCTTTTATACATCAAAGCATTGATTACCTGGTTTTAGGTTGCACTCATTTCCCATACATTATCCCTCAGCTAAAACATCTCCTCCCTTCTCATGTGAAAATTATAGATTCAGGAAGAGCAGTCGCAAAACAGACTGAAGCCGTGTTGAGAAAAAACAAGCTCAAAACCTCTTCAAAAACAGAAGGGCAAGTTCAGGTGTATACCAATGCGGATAATGTTTATCACGTTAAGGAACTCGTCAAAGAAATTCACAATGTTGGAGTAAAACAGATGGATTTTTAATAGTTTACTGCTGGGCAAATACATTTCTGGCGCTTTCTGTTTTCTCCGAAATCGTAACCAATAGTGATTTGATGAAAACCAGAAGTTGAAATAACTTCAGAAAATGCTTGATGAGAATAGGTGTAAGCCACCATGAACCGGTTGTAATTAAACCCGACAAATGGCGAAATATATTGTAAATTTTGTGATTGAGCTTGATTTCCTGGTGCTGTAAAATCAATGCCATCTAGGGCTCTTCTGTATGAAACTCCACCCCAGACTTGGCCTACATTAAGTTGATAATACGCTTTTGCGTTTATATCAATATTAGACTGATTTATTGCTTCTCTATGTTGGAAAAACAAGGAAGGTTCAAAAATCCATCGAGACTGTAAGGATGAAATAGTGTAACCTACTGAAGCCAGGTATTGACGCTGATTTTCAGTTTCAAATACTTCAGAAAAAACCGTTCGTTGTTGCGGGAGAATGTTTTTCAATGTGAGGTGTGCAAAAAAATCTAAAAAGAAATAAGAAACTCCAAAGTCAACATTAAAGAGTGTTTCAGATTGTTGAGAACCATCAATTGCAGGATCTGGATTGCCTATTAAATTGAGACCTCTTTGATCGAGGCGATCCTGAACCACACCGGCACTTAGACCAAAGGAAAGTTGATTGATATCTGCAGTAGATCTTGAAAACATGAGGTGATAAGCAAACGTAGCTAAGGCCCCTTGCTGAGTGAATCTTCCATTGGCATCATTATAGAAAATACCGCCTAAGCCCACTTTATCGTTTACCCTACCATTTACACTCATGGTTTGTAAACTCGGAGCTTCATTCACATCAAACCATTGTTGCCTGCCCGTAAGTCTTATCTTATTAAAATTGGAGGCACCAGCCATTGAAGGGTGTACCAAATAATAGTTGTCCGTCAGGTAATCAGAATAAATTGGCAAACTCAGGTTTTGGGAGTATGCAGCATTAGATGCCAATCCAACAATCAGTAAAAAAATTGTTCCAAATAACTTTTGAAGAGGTGAAAAAAAATTTATCGATTTCAAAAAATAATTTTATAAAAAATGATATAGTATTCAAATATACATTTTATTGTCCTCCATCTATTTGATTTGCTATCAATCAAGAAAAATTTAAGACTTCATAATCAGTTAGTTTTTAAATCCTAATAGAAACTCAATTAGATCAATTCTAAATTATTGTTTTGTAATTTTGTAAAAAATCAGGATCATGTCGAATTATACCGTAGAAATAAAATCAACTAACAAGCCTTCCATACTTAAATTTGAATTCAATGAATTCCTTACAAAGCAAAAGGGCTACGAATATCATAATATCGAAGAGGCTATTAAGTCGCCTATAGCTTCCCAACTGTTTTACCTTCCATTTGTAAAGACTGTCTACATTTCTCAAAATTTTATAGCTATTGAAAAATTCAATATTGTAGAATGGGAAGACGTACAAGGTGAAGTCGCAGAACAATTGTTGAAACACCTCAACGAAGGTGGAGAGATCGTTAAGGAAGAAGAGGCCGAATCTACAAAGAAAGTCCCGGTTACGGTTTATGCCGAAAGCACACCAAATCCTTCTGTGATGAAGTTTGTAGCCAACAAAAAATTGGTGCTGGAATCTGCAGAATTTAAAACTATTGATGACGCCGACCGTTCACCTTTGGCCCAGAAGTTATTTCACTTTCCTTTCGTGAAAGAAGTATTTATGGATGAGAATTACATTTCCATCAACAAATACGACATGGCTGAGTGGGACATGATCACCAATGAACTCCGAGGGTTTATAAAAGATTATATTGAAGAAGGCGGAACCATCTTAAAAACGGGATCGGTTTCTAAAGAGAAAGCTGAAGAATCCTCTACACCAAAAATTGACACTTCCGACCTGGACGACGTATCCAAAGAAATCGTACAGATTTTGGAAGAATACGTAAAACCAGCAGTAGCAAGTGATGGTGGAAATATCGTATTTAAGTCTTACAATAAAGAATCCAAAGACGTAGAAGTGATCTTGCAAGGCGCTTGTAGTGGATGCCCTTCCTCTACAATTACTTTGAAAAATGGAATCGAAACTATGCTTAAGGAAATGCTTCAAGGCAAAATCAATAATGTAGTAGCTTTTAACGGATAAGAAAGCTTCACTCATATGAATCCTCACCCAGATTTATAAACATAAATCTGACCTCTCACAAGGAGAGGTGCAAAATGACAGTAAAAATTACTTGCTTGTCCCTTGACGAAAACTTTTTAATATCAACTCGGCGGTACGGCGGCTTGCGCCTGTACCGCCGAGTTTTGTTTTCAAGTCTTTATAATCCGAAAGCATCACTTCTCTTGTAGAAGATTCTAGAATTTTGTCTAGTTCCAGTTTAAGGTTTTTGGATGTAAATTCATTTTGAATCAATTCCTTCACCACTTCTCGATTCATAATCAAGTTCACCAGTGAGATATAATCCAGTTTCACAATTTGTTTAGCGATCCAATAAGAAATAAGGTTTCCTTTGTAGCAAACCACTTCCGGCACTTCAAACAAAGCTGTCTCCAGAGTCGCTGTTCCCGAAGTCACTAATGCCGCATGAGATTTACTTAATAAGTTATAAGTGTCATTAGTAATGAATTTTACTTCGGAATTTGACACTACTGACTCATAAAATTCTTCATCCTGGCTTGGTGCTCCTGCAATCACAAATTGATAAGTAGGGTAATCACGGACTACTGAAAGCATCACTGAAAGCATTACAGATATTTCCTGTTTACGGCTTCCGGGTAACAAAGCAATAATCGGTTTATCGTCCAGGTTATGCTTATTTTTAAACTCTTCAAAACTGATTTCCTTACGCTTTTCAATTTGGTCTAAAAGCGGATGACCTACAAAGTGAACCTTAAAGTTGTGCTTTGCTTCATAAAATTCTTTTTCAAAAGGAAGTATCACATACATGTGATCAACATCCCTTTTGATGTCTTTTATTCTGCTTTCCTTCCAGGCCCAGATTTGAGGGGATACATAGTAATGCGTCGCCATACCCTGCTCCTTAGCCCACTTTGCAATCCTCATATTAAAGCCAGGATAATCGACAAATATGATTGCATCCGGCTGATATTTAGAAATATCAGCTTTACAGAGTTTGATGTTGTTTAGTATGGTTTTTAGGTTCGTGATTACTTCCCAAAACCCCATGAAAGCAAGTTCACGGTAGTGCTTTACTAAAGTTCCTCCTACTTCAGCCATGAGATCACCTCCCCAGAACCTGAATTCTGCTGAACTGTCTTTTTCCAATAAAGCTTGCATCAAGTTGGAGCCGTGAAGGTCACCGGAAGCTTCACCAGCTATGATATAATATTTCATCTAGTTTTTTAAATCAATCGATAAACGAAATTACAATAAAATAAGCAGTAGACCTTAAGCTAAGCTTCAAGTTCATTCTTGAGTTCCTATGGGATTTGCTACATTTGCAAAATCTTTTTAAGACAAAGAATTTATGATTCAATCCATGACCGGTTACGGTAAAAGCAAGCTTGTAGAAGCTGGCAAAACATTTACCGTTGAGATAAAATCTCTCAATAGTAAAAACTTAGATGCCAACGTAAGAATTCCATCAGAATTCAGAGAGCTGGAGCTTCCTATCAGAAATAAGCTTTCACAAAGCCTCAGCCGAGGAAAAGTTGATTTTTCTCTTCAGGTTGAAAAACACGATGAGGAAAGTACGGCCAAAATCAATACTAAAGTTGTCGAAAATTATTTGAAACAACTTAAAGCGCTTCCAGTCTCGACCTTAGAAGACGACAGTCGCATACTTCAAATCGCAATGACATTGCCAAATGCTTTAAGTTCGGAGAAAAATGAATTAGAAAAGGAAGATTCTCAGGCGGTTTATAAGGTTTTGGATCTGGCTTTGGAGCAAATCAACACCTTCAGAACTGATGAGGGAAAAGTTTTGAAAGAAGATTTTGAACTCAGAATTCAAAATCTGACTGAATTACTTTCAGAAGTGAAATCCATTGACCCGGAACGAATCGAGCACGTAAAGACGAGGTTGAGAAAGGGCATCGAAGACCTTAAGGAAAAGATTGACGAAAATCGATTTGAGCAAGAATTGATTTATTATATCGAAAAATACGACATTACCGAGGAGAAGACGAGACTCGATAATCACTTATCATATTTCTTAAAAGCTCTAAATTCTTCTGATTCTAATGGTAAAAAACTCAATTTTATTTGCCAGGAAATCGGTAGAGAAATCAATACTATAGGGAGCAAATCCAACTTCGCCCCTATGCAAAAAGCCGTGGTGCAAATGAAAGATGAACTTGAAAAGATAAAAGAACAATTGCTTAACGTACTGTAAGTATGGATGATAAAAAACAAGGTAAACTTATTGTATTTTCTGCGCCTTCAGGTTCTGGAAAAACAACTATAGTGAGACATCTGTTAGCACAAGAGGATTTGGACCTGGAATTTTCTATCTCTGCCACTTCAAGATCACCTAGAGAAAATGAAGTGGATGGTGAGGATTATTATTTCATGGACTTGAAAGAGTTCAAATCACACATCAAAAATGATGATTTTCTGGAATGGGAAGAAGTCTACAGAGATAATTTCTACGGCACCTTAAATTCTGAAGTGGAACGCATCTGGGCGATGGGGAAACACGTGGTTTTTGATATTGACGTTGTTGGAGGTCTGGACATCAAGCGCATTTATCCAGAGCAAACACTGGCAGTTTTTGTAGAACCACCCAGTATAGAAGAACTCAAGATCAGACTTAAAAAGAGAAAGACAGAGTCAAATGACCGTATCGCGATGAGAGTTGCCAAAGCCTCTATTGAAATGGCAACTGCTCCGCAATTTGATCACATTATTGTGAATGAAGATTTGGACACAGCACTGGATGAAGCCTATCATTTGGTCAAAGACTTTATTAAATGAAAAAAGTAGGCTTATATTTCGGGACGTTCAACCCCTTTCATATTGGGCATTTGATCATTGCCAATCATTTGACGGAACATACAGACTTGGAAGAGGTTTGGCTTGTGATTACTCCTCAAAGCCCTTTTAAAAAGAAAAATAGTCTTTTGGAAAACCATCACAGATTTGAGCTAGTGTATCGAGCAACCGAAGAGTATGAAAAACTCAAGCCCTGCGATGTGGAATTCAAGTTACCTCAGCCCAATTATACTTCCAAGACATTAGCAGAGCTGAGGGATTCACATCCAGATTCGAGTTTTGCGTTGATCATGGGAGAAGATAATCTGGTGAATTTCCATAAGTGGAAAAATTATGAAACTATCTTGGAACATCATGAAGTCTATGTTTGCCCCAGAACTACAAAATCTGAAATACCGGAACAATTTCAAGATCATCCGAAAATATTTGCCACCGATACTCCAATCATGGAAATCTCATCGACACTTATAAGAGAAATGATAAAGTCTGGTAAAAACGTAACGCCTTTGCTCCAACACAAAGTTTGGGAATATATAGACGAGATGAATTTTTACAGATAAAGGAATCACATCAGCAGATTAAAGATTTGTTAATCTGAAATATATTGTATTAATATTTATCAAGTTTAGAAAATATCAGAGAAGCACAAGAGTTGTGCGAAAAGAAAACTGAAAAACAAAACATATGACAAATCCTAATCCCAATTTTGGCGTCATCGGTAGCGGTAGCTGGGCAACAGCCATCGTTAAAATGCTATGCGAAAATGTACCAGAAGTCAATTGGTATGTAAGAAAACCGGAAGTCATAGACCATATTGAGAGGGAGCATCATAACCCCAACTACCTCAGCGCCGTTGAGTTTGATCCAAAACAGATAAAATTGTCCAGCGACATCAACAAGGTGATTCAAGAATCAGATTTTTTGATTTTCGTAGTACCCTCAGCGTTTTTAAAAAAAGAACTAGACAAAATCACTGTAGATATTTCGGACAAAATCATCTTTAGCGCGATTAAGGGGATTGTGCCGGAATCCCAACAATTAGTTGGAGAACATTTTCACAGTGCATATGATATCCCATTTGAGAGGATTGGAGTCATTACTGGTCCCTGTCACGCGGAAGAAGTGGCATTGGAACGCTTGTCTTACCTGACCATTGCCTGCGCCAATGAAGACCATGCTACAACACTGGCTCGATTTCTTAGTAGTGATTATATAAAATGCAATGTTTCTGAAGACGTGATAGGAACTGAATATGCCGCTGTACTTAAGAATATCTATGCGATTGCTGCAGGAATTGCACATGGTCTTGGCTACGGAGATAATTTCCAAAGTGTCCTTATGAGTAATGCCATACGAGAGATGAAACGCTTTATAAAAAAGCGCTACAAGATGAAAAGAAACATTAACGATTCTGCTTATCTAGGAGATTTACTGGTGACTGGTTACTCGGTCTTTAGCCGAAATCGCTATTTTGGAAATATGATTGGCAAAGGCTATACGGTAAAAAGTGCCCAGATGGAAATGAGCATGGTCGCAGAAGGCTATTATGCGACAAACTCCGCTTACGAAATCAGCAAAACCTTTGGGAATAAAAAATCACGAACCCCTATTATAGATGCAGTTTACAAAGTTTTATACGAAGGAAAGAATCCGAAAAAAATCTTCGAAAAATTAGCTGACAAGCTTAATTAATAAAATACCTCAATGAATTCAGTTTTAAAAGGCGGCATCCTGGTTGCACTGGGTGCTTCATGCTATGGTTTGCTTACAACTTTTGTAAAACTCGCCTACGATGAGCATTATACCGCTTATGAAGTTACGTTTTCACAAATACTAATCGGGTTTGTGGCTTTAGTCATTTTGAATCTTTTTTTGAAAAAGAAAAAGCCCCCCATTACAGATCAAGCTTTGAGACGTAAAACGATATTCTTCCTTATGCTTGCTGGAACTTCCTTGGGTTTTACAAGTATCTTCTACTATCTGGCCATGCAGTATATCACAGTTTCTGTAGGGATTGTGTTATTGATGCAAAGCGTATGGATAGGTGTGGTTCTGGATAGTATCATCAATAAGATAAAACCGACTAAAATTAAGATCATCTCTGTCATTCTTATTTTGATAGGGACGGTTCTGGCTGCAGATTTACTGATCGAAGAACAAGACGTTGAACTCGCAGGTATAGGTTTTGGTATTTTGGCTGCGCTTTCTTACACAGTGACGATTATGACTTCTAACAGTGTGGGGACTCAATACCATCCTATCACCAGAAGCAAATGGATGATGCTAGGCGGACTTATAGTCGTTTCGATCATCACCTTACCAGAGTTAATTGAGTACATGGATTTTGGTATTTTTATACTATGGGGGCCTATTTTGGCTCTATTTGGAACTATTTTACCGCCTTTATTTTTCACCGCTGGCATGCCTAAAATAAATGTAGGGCTTGGTGCTATCATTTCTTCTATCGAACTTCCAGTAGCAGTTTTGATGGGATATTTCGTTCTACATGAAGATCAAAATATCTTCAAATGGATAGGAATTCTTCTGATTTTATCTTCGATAGTACTGATGAATTTGAAGAAAGTCAAAAAAGAACCTTTGTAGGATTTGAGGCTAATCTGCTATAATTCCTTTCGAAGATAATAGTGGTAGGTCTTTTATTTCTTTAGATTTTAAGCTGTGTTTTGGAAATTTAAAGTCTTTGTGCATCAGTTTTCCATCGATAAAATAAGTGACTTGAAAAATATTTTCTACTTCCAACACATCTTCATGAAGAAATTCAAGCTTGGCGAATGATTTACCAGGTAAGACTTCTAATTTCTTTCTTAGCACTGAAGTTTTTTTAGTTCTACTTTCACCCTTAGAGACAATTAAGACTGTTTCAATCGCTTCAGAATTGTCATTCAACAAATAAATAGTCCACTCTTCAACTTTGAATATCTTATTGTACTCAAATGAAGCTACGACATAGACATTTTTTACTTCGGGAATATCTCTTTCTATATCCTTCTTCATTTGAATTTAAAATGAAGATTTAAATTGCTCCAGAAAACGCACATCGTTTTCATAAAACATACGGATATCTCCTATTTGATAAAGCAGCATCGCAATACGTTCTATACCCATTCCAAAAGCAAAACCGCTATATTCTTTAGGATCGATATTACAATTCTTCAACACATTAGGGTCGACCATTCCACAACCCATGATTTCCAACCAGCCAGTACCTTTTGTAATTCTGTAATCGGTTTCCGTTTCTAAACCCCAGTAGATATCGACCTCAGCGCTAGGCTCAGTAAATGGGAAATAAGAAGGTCTTAATCTGATTTTAGATTTACCAAACAACTCTTTGGTAAAGTAGATCAAAGTCTGCTTCAAATCTTTGAAAGACACATTCTTATCGATGTATAATCCTTCTACCTGATGAAAGATACAGTGAGATCTGGAAGATATATCCTCATTTCTGAACACTCTACCAGGAGAAATCGTCCTGATAGGAGGTTCGTTATTCTCCATATAGCGAACTTGAACGCTAGATGTATGCGTTCTCAACAAAATATCTTTCGGATCGGTTTGAATGAAAAACGTATCCTGCATATCTCTTGCCGGGTGGTATTCAGGTAAGTTAAGAGCTGTAAAATTATGCCAGTCATCTTCGATTTCTGGGCCTTCTGATACATTGAAACCAATGTTTGAAAAAATTTCTGTAATTCTGTTTTTAACCAAAGATATAGGATGTCTTGCTCCGATTTCCATTGGTTCACCTGGCCTAGTGAGGTCGCCATAAATTCCTTTATCTTCAACTTTTGAAGCGATTTCTCGCTTCAATTGATCCACTTTTTCTTGAGCAGCTACTTTAAGCTGGTTGATCGTTTTACCAAATTCCTTTTTCTGCTCATTAGGAACGTTTTTGAACTCAGCAAAAAACTCATTTAAAATTCCTTTTTTCCCTAGATATTGTATTCTGAATTGTTCAACATCTTCAGCTTTGTCAGCTGTAAAACGCTCAACTTCATCTATATATCCTTTTATCTTGTCTATCATGGTAGTTGGTAAAATGAATTGGCAAATTTAGAAAAAATACACCGTTTCTTACTTAGAAAACTTATTATTTAAAGCCTGATGCTATTCTATGTATTTGCGTTTGAGAAAATAGCTGACCAGTGCTTCTTTCATCAATACAGTTTGTTCTCCAGCTTTAAGAGCGGGTAATTTTGAAATATTATTAAAATGTGGCCATCCGTCTTCATCTACAAAATCAAACTCATAAAACCCATAAGGTTCTAAGACTGTACAAATAGCGATATGCATCAAGTTGACTTTATCGTCTTTTTTGAATTTAGCCTGTGGTTGACCAAGTTCTTGCACCCCTACTAAATAGATTATTGCATCTATATCCATTTGTTCGCCATCTGCAAATTGATTAGATAGCTTATTTTGAAGGGTTTCCCATCGTGTTTTTAGTAACTCATCTCTCATGTTACAAAGGTACTCGCTTTAACCGAATTGCTTATATTTGGCGCTATGAATGTGATAGATATTGTTCTGGGGGTTTTCCTTTTACTTGGTTTTATAAGGGGTTTTCAAAAGGGATTTATTGTAGAACTTGCAGGAATAGTAGCCTTACTGGTAGGAATCTTTGGAGGTATAAAATATGGCTATTTTGCTGAAGGTTATCTTGAAAAATGGACGGACTGGTCTGTCTCAAGTATTGAGATTACTAGTTTTTTTATCGTATTTATTGGTATTGTCATCTTAGTTTCAATTCTTGCCAAAATTCTAACTACCATTGTTCATAGCATTGCGCTAGGCTTGATCAATAGGATCTTTGGAGCGCTGTTTGGCATTATCAAAATGGGATTATTTATTTTAATTATACTACTAATATTTGATTACATAAATGGTGAAGGTAGATTTCTCACAGAAACAAAACTGCAAGAATCAGTCATTGTCTCCACTATAAGAGAATTAAGTTCAACACTGCTGCCCTCTTTAGAACAATTGCTAGATGAAAGTGAACTTTTGGAAAACCAACACGCCAAATAATAAACCTCGGGCTTTCACTCGAGGTTTAAATTCTTTAGGAAAAATAAATTTTAAGGCAGTAGTTCTACTTCACCTGTTTGAAGTGAGTAGACCCCACCAACTATTTTTATTTCTTCTTTTTCCTCCATACTTTTCAAGATTGAGCTTTTTTCTCTAACTCTGTCCATGGTTAATTCTACATTTTTTTGAACAACATCATGAACAAACTCTTTATTGGTAGAATCTCTTTTCCCATCTGTTACTACTGCTTCAACCGCTGGTTTTAAATTCTTAAGAAGATGTGTGATATTTCCTAATTCAACACCATCACAGGCAGCACTCACAGCACCACAACTCTCATGACCAAGCACAAAGACAAGTTTACTCCCAGCTACTTTACAGGCATACTCCATGCTTCCCAAAATGTCAGTATTTTCAAAATTTCCAGCAACTCGTGCGACAAAAACATCACCAATACCCTGATCAAAAACAGTTTCTACAGGTACTCGACTGTCTACACATGATAAAATAATAGCTTTTGGATATTGCCCACCTGTAGCACTTACTTTCATTGAATTATAATCTCTAGAGTGAAAATCATCTGAGGTAAAGCGTTTATTACCATTCATAAGGTCTTTTAAAACTTCATCTGGTGTTAAAGCTTCCTGTTCTTGTTTAGTTATAATTTTTTTGAGCATAGTGTTTAGTATTCTGAATTAATATTAAAAAATTTTGAATAGCTACTTGGGTTTTTAAACTCTCCAAGATCTGAAATAATAGTAATTTCTATATTATTATTTTTAGCTTTTATTGCAAAATCTTGAAGGATTTCTAGGATATCATAATCTAAAAATTGGGACTTCCGAATATCAATTTCAAGATTTGTATTGGGTTCAATATTATTTAATGAGTTTAAAATAGCGCCTTTGTTGAAAAAAGTAACTTCTTCTGCTAGTGTCATTTTAATAAACTTATCTTCTCCTTTTTCGTCTTCTTTTGTATGAAGAAAATGTGAATTTTTAAAGCTGTTGATCAATACAATCGTAAGTCCAACTAGGAGACCAAGTCCAATACCTGTTAGCAAATCGCTCAATACAATTCCTAAAACGGTAACTATAAAGGGCAAATATTGCTTTTTCCCTAATTTGAACATACTTACAAAAAGGGAGGGCTTTGCTAACTTGAAACCAACAATAAACAAAACTCCGGCAAGAACAGCTAGCGGAATAAGGTTCAATAAATCCGGAATAAATACGACTGCAAGTAGTAACCAAATAGCGTGTAAAATAGCTGACATTTTTGTGCGACCACCAGACTGGATATTAGCAGAACTTCTCACAATAACCTGAGTAATAGGCAAACCACCTATGAATCCAGAAAGCATATTTCCAGTTCCTTGAGCAAGTAATTCCCGGTTGGTCGGGGTTACTCTTTTTCTTGGATCCAGTTTATCTGTAGCTTCAACACTCAATAAGGTTTCCAAACTCGCTACAACAGCAATTGTAAAACCTACAACCCAAACTTCAGTGCTTGTAATGATTGAAAAATCTGGGAAGGTAAATTGGTTGAGGAAATCAGATAAATTGTCAGGAACTGGAACGCTCACTAAGTTTGAGTCTGAAATTCCTAGTAAGCTAGAGTCATCTATAAAAAGTTTATAAAACACACCTACCAAAACAGCGACTAAAGGACCTGGTATTATTTTAAATATTTGATGCTTCTTTTCTAATACTGAGGACCAAAATATCATAATGCCAATACTTATAATAGTAATGGCTAGCGTACCAAAAGATAGGTTTTCCCATGCTATGACAATATTATTCAGCATAGTACCAATATTGTAATGGAAAAACTCATAATCGTCTGACAGACCAAATGCTACAGAAAATTGCTTAAGAAAAATAATGATTCCTATTCCCGCTAGCATTCCTTTAATGACTGAAGACGGAAAATAGTAGCCGATAACTCCGGCTTTAAGTAAGCCTAAAAGAATCTGTAAGGCTCCACCTATAACTACTGCAACAAGAAAATACTCATATTTCCCTAAACTCGCAATGGCACTAAGAACAATAACTGCAAGACCAGCAGCAGGACCACTCACACCTAGAGAGGATCCACTTAAAGAACCTACAACAATTCCACCTACTATTCCGGCGATTAATCCTGAAAAAAGTGGAGCTCCACTCGCTAATGCAATACCAAGACATAAAGGTAAAGCGACAAAAAACACAACCACACTGGCTGGAAGATCTTTGTTTAAATATTTAAACATAAACGTTTTAAAATAGTATTTCTATAAAAGAAATTGTTAGATTTTTAAATTGAAATTTTGAAATTAACTGAAGTAATTCAATTTAAAATCCGGAGGTGGGGAAACTACTTGTTGGTAGACACTTTTATAATTACATATAAAATGTGAAAATGATTCTGAAAAGTAGTAATTCTGAGATGATACTATTCTTTTAAATTCATCGTTAACATATTCACCAAAAGAAAAACCATTTTTTTCTGAATTTTCTTCTTCATTAGCGGTAATAAAAAAAGAAATATCATCCCCGCTATCCTGAAGCATAACAAGAGTAGGAGTTACCAAAAGATTGGCAAATGAAAAAATAAGTATAAATAGTTTTAATCTCATATATTAAACAAATATATGGATTAGTTAAAGAGTGATTGGTGGTTTTTATAATTTTTTAAAGGATAAGGTTTTAATCCAACCTTTAGAACCGTCGGGGAGTTCTATCTGGGTATACTCTCTAAATGTTGATCCCAAGCTAACTTTCGTACCTTGATTCAACTCAAAATTGACATCACTTCTAGGATTTGGCTCTACATGAGCTGGTAATTGATTTTCGAAAATAATAGCGTAGGATTGTTCTTCCTGGAGCTCATTTTGAAAACGGCCAAAAAGCAAACTTGCAGCAGCCAACACAACAAGAAGTATGGCAATCGAAAAATTCCTGCGTTTTCCCTTAGTTGCGGAACTTCTAAAATAAAGAACCATAAATACTCCAAATAATACAGATAAAATTATGCTTAACCATCCCCAGGAGTTCAATGTCATTGCATGTGTAATATTAAAGATAAGAGAATTAAGATTAGACTCTGGAACATCTTCGATTTTATCTATTGTTTGTGTATTTGCTATTTCAAGATTTTCCTGAATGTCCTGGTCTGATGGATTGTACTGAAGTGCTTTTTCGTAATGATAAATAGCGTTAGCTAAATCGTTCTGCTTGAAATAAGCATTGCCCAGGTTGAAATACAATTCGGCAGATACAAATCCATCTGCTAAAACACTGTCATACAGCTTCACTGCCTGTTCAAACTCATCGTCTGCATAGGCCGAATTTGCTTTCTCAAAAGTATCGTCTCCCTGAGCTAATACAGAACAACTGAATAAGACTATTAATAAGTAATTATAAAACTTCATCTTAAACTTCTTTATCAATTTCAGAAATAACTTTCGCGGCTTTTTCAAAATCGTTTTTCATGTCTTCGGTGACTGAAGGGGTATATCTAGCTAGCTCGCAACTTTCAAGAATTTTTAAGAACCCTTTTGTTGTTTCCTGAGAAACTCCTTTTTCTGAAAGTAGTTCCTGGATTTTATCTTTTTGCATATCTAAAGTCTGAATCTTTAATCTTGCTTTCATGTAATTATGAAGTGCTCTCTCTAAGGATTCATAAAAAGCTTTTGAATCACCGATATTCTTTTTCGCTTCAGACAGATACCGTTTTGCCAATTTGTTAGCGTGTTTTAGTTGTGCTTGATTCTCATCAATCTCCCTATTTTTTACTTTACCAAAAATCAGCATAAATGGAATACTTAAAAATGGTATGAAAAACAGAGCCCAATACAGTGGAGATTGGAAAAATTGAGTTTCATTTTTCTCCTTGAAGTTGGTTTCCAATTTAATATAATTAAAATTACTTTTTGAAGAAATAATATTTTGAGGCCTTTTGGAATCATTTTCTGAGGCTGCCTGACGTTCTTCTGGTGGTTCTGGACCAGAATTTACCTGAATCGTAATCGGAGTAGATTTTAAAGTTTCGTAAGATTTAGTATTAGGGTTGAAATATGAAAACGAAGTAGGCTGAATCACATATTCACCTTTGAATTCAGGAATAACCGTATATTTTTCTGAAATACTTCCCCGCATTCCAAGGCTGGTCGTTCTCACATTTTCATTTCGTTCTGGCTCGTAAACTTCAAAAGATGAGGGTGATTGGATCTTTGGTAAATTGAACAATTTTAAGTTACCTTTTCCGCTGACTTCTGAAGTTAACTCAAGTGATGTTTGCGCATCGAGTTCTTTTTTATTGGCTTTCAATTTGAAATCAAACTCACCAACTGCACCAGAGAAACCTTCAGGCTTATTTTCTTCTGGTAAAGGCTTTACATCTATAGTCTTGGTATTGGCAGAAAAGTTTTTTTCTACTACATCATACGTACGTCTGCCAAAAAAATCTCTCTTATCTGTTGGTACCTCTACAGATACTGCCAAGGATAAAGGTTCAATTTTAAGTTCACCTGTTTTCTGAGGATAAAGAACTGTTTTACGAAGTTCTACATAGCGATAAGGCTGGCCTCCGAATTCTCCTTCTTTTAGTTCAAGCTGATCTATATTGATGTTTTGACTCCAAAACCCTTCAAACTTTGGATCATCCAAAGGTCTCCAATTTCTAATATTTACCGTTGGACTTAAAAACAGTTTG
>Ga0136554_1000076_pt1 | contig 39733 bp, 32 predicted proteins | sample AntRauTorckE5431_FD_104637 | JGI IMG/M metagenome (GOLD analysis project Ga0136554, IMG submission 104637) | Saline lake microbial communities from Rauer Islands, Antarctica - Metagenome Torckler E5 #431 | ecosystem: Environmental > Aquatic > Non-marine Saline and Alkaline > Saline | place...
CTTAAACCACTTGAAGGTGATTAAAACCAGGACGATGAGTGCTACAATGATAAAAAGAGCTACGAGTGGTGACTGGTACCCAAAAAAGGCTACAGACCAGGAGGCATTTAAAACGAGCTGAAAGCCAAAATGATACAATGCGGTTTTTACCCAAAGGTGATGAAAACCTTTGTTCCATACCAGTCCCGCTGCTACACCCATCAAGACATAAAGCAATGTCCAAACTGGGGCAAAAAGCCAGCTTGGCGGATTAAAAAAAGGCTTTTCCAAAGTTGTGAACCAAGTGTTAACGCTAGTTTGTGTGGCAATTGAGCCTAAAAAGCCTATGCCTAAACAGACTACAACTCCAATTAATATCTTAACTACTGTATTTATTTTCATGAGTGTCTTTCTAATAAGCAAAATATTAATATTTTTCAAGATCTACAACCTATTCCAGAACATCTCGCTTACTTATATTTGTCTCAAACATCAAAAAAATGAACACTAAAGACTTTACTTATAAAACATCACAACTTTTACCAGACTTAGGTTCGTATACAGCTGAAGCACCTAGCAATATTGCACTTGTGAAATACTGGGGAAAATATGGTGAGCAACTTCCCAAAAATACATCCATAAGTTATACACTCGACAATTGTAAAACCAAAACTGAAGTTGTTTTAAAGAAAAGAATTGAGGCAGATGATCAGTTTCATTTTGAAGTGTATTTGGATGGTGATTTAAAACCTGCTTTCAAATCCAAAATTGAAACTTTTTTAAAGCGCATAGAAACCTATACGCCTTTTTTGAAATCTTTTGAATTTGAGATTCACACAAAAAATACGTTTCCCCACAGTAGCGGAATAGCTTCATCTGCTAGCGGTATGGCTGCTCTTTCAAAATGCTTTATGGCTATGGAAAATTCAGTAAAACCTGAACTGACAGATGAATTTCTGGCACAGAAAACATCATTTTTGGCAAGATTAGGATCTGGTAGTGCCTGCAGAAGCACAGGTGGTAAATTGGTCGTTTGGGGTAAGCACGAAGACATAGAAGGCAGCTCCAGCTTTTTTGGAATTGATTATCCGCATGAAGTCCATCCAAATTTCAGAGCGTTTCAAGACTCAATTTTACTCATAGATGAAGGCCAAAAACAAGTGAGCAGTAGTATAGGTCATGATTTGATGCACGGACATCCTTTTGCAGAGCAACGTTTTCAACAAGCAGATGATAATATTTCAAAATTGAAATCTATTTTATCCTCAGGTAATTTTGATGAGTTTTTTGCTTTGGTAGAATCTGAGGCTTTGTCACTTCACGCGATGATGATGACAAGTTCTCCATATTTCATCCTAATGAAACCTAATACTTTAGAAGTAATCAATAAAATCTGGGAACTTAGAAGATCTGAAGAGGTCCAGATCGGTTTTACGCTCGACGCCGGAGCCAATGTTCATTTGCTCTACCCGAATACTTCTTCTGCCAGGGTCAGAAAATTTATTACCGAAGATTTAATCCAATTTTGCCAGGGAGACAAAGTAATTCATGATCAAATTCAGTTTTAACTTTGTTTATAATATTTGAATTAAAGTTCAACAAAATAAATTAAATTTGTAGATATTATTTTTTTGAAGAGATATTTTTTCTTAATTGCCATTATTTATCTCTTAATAATCATTAATATTTGCAGAACAGATTGATTTTATCCTAAAGAGACACCTATGAAAGGACCCTTATTTTATTCCAAGATCTTATTATTTGGAGAATATGGTATTATTAAAGATTCCAAAGGACTTTCTATCCCCTACAACTTTTACAACGGAGCTTTAAAGGTTGACGAGAATCCAGATGAAAAGGCTATTAAGTCCAATAAAGAATTAAAGCGATTTTCTTCTTACCTGGAGGGACTGAACACAGAAAAAAGTACACCAGTTCGTTTTGATTTAGATTCATTAAATGAGGATCTGGACAAAGGAATGTATTTCGATAGCAGTATTCCTCAAGGTTATGGCGTAGGAAGTAGTGGAGCTCTGGTAGCCGCTATTTATGATAAATATGCGTTTGATAAAATCACAATTCTTGAAAATTTATCTAAGGACAAACTTTTGAAGCTCAAAACTATTTTTTCCAAAATGGAATCTTTTTTTCATGGAAAATCTTCAGGCTTAGATCCGCTTAATAGCTATCTAAGCTTACCCATACTTATCAATTCAAAAGACAATATTGAACCCGCAGGAATTCCTTCACAAGCTCAAAACGGTAATGGTGCTGTCTTTCTTCTGGACAGTGGCATCGTGGGAGAAACGGCTCCAATGGTTCAGATTTTTATGGACAATATGAAGCAGGAGGGTTTCAGAAATATCATGAAAGATAAATTCGTAAAACATACAGATGCCTGTGTAGATAACTTCCTGGAAGGTGATTTCAAATCGCTTTTTGGAAATATAAAGCATCTCTCCAATGTTGTTTTAGATAATTTCAAACCTATGATTCCTAAGCAGTTCCACGAGTTGTGGAAAAAAGGTATCGAAACCAACGATTACTACCTCAAGCTTTGTGGCTCTGGAGGTGGCGGCTATATTTTAGGTTTTACTCAGGATTTTGAAAAAGCCAAAAAAGCCCTGAAAGATCACAAATTGGAAGTGGTTTATACGTTTTAAAATCTATTGATTCATGTCTCGAGAGAACAAACGCCTTTGGCTCAAATTTTTGAGTTTGTTCTCCGTCATTCGCGGTTATAATATTCTTATTATTGTTATAGCTCAGTACTTGGCTTCCATATATATTATGGCACATCACATCCCCATTAAGCAAGTTGTGCTGGATGTCAATCTTTTTTTAATCGTTGTATCAACAGCATTAGCCATCGCTTCCGGATACTTAATCAATAATTTTTACGATTCCGAAAAAGACCTGATCAACAGGCCCCAAAAAACCTTACTCGACAACTACGTCAGCCAGAAAACCAAACTAGGTGTATATTTTACACTCAACTTTCTCAGCGTCATCATCGCTAGCTACGTAAGTTTTAAAGCCGTTTTATTTTACTCCATTTACATTTTCATCTTATGGCTGTATTCTCATAAGCTCAAACGCTATCCTTTTTTAGGAACACTCACTGCCGGAGTGGTAGCTATATTGCCATTTTTCATCATTTTCGTCTATTATCGGAATTTTGAAGAAGTGATTATCGTACATGCGGTTTTTCTCTTTTTCATCATTCTTATCAGAGAACTCGTGAAAGACCTGGAAAATCTAAAAGGTGATTTCACATTAGATTACTCCACAATTCCGGTGAAATATAATGTGAAATTTACAAAGCGACTCATTTCTATATTGGTGATTTCCACCATCATTCCAGCGCTTATACTCGTGCTTTATTTCGATTCAGGTTACATGGATTATTACTTCCTCTTATGCGTGGTGTTACTCATCATATTTCTATTTCAGCTCTGGCGGTCGGAGCAGAAAATCCACTATCTGGTTTTACACAATCTTCTTAAATTTGTCATTGTTCTCGGCGTTTTCAGTATCATGCTTATTGATATCGAAGAGGTTTTAAAAAGAATCTTCTAGAGGTTTTATTTTGAATTTGTATCCGTTGGCCTCAAGCTTTACGATATACAGCTTAAGATAGGAAGCTAACTTAGAATATCCGTCCTGAGTGTAAAGAACCGATTTAGGTGAACGTTGTCCACTAGTGATAATTTGAATACTGAAGTCTTATCGATATTGGACCATTACTATTTTTATAATTTTCAACTCCAGTCAAAGACCTCACAGGTTTTTGAAACCCGTGAGGTCTCATCGCTTGCTAACAAAAATAATATTTTTCATAGCCTGAGAACACCCAACTTCAGATGAACGGTCTCTTCTGGAATAAAATTGAGAACTGAAGATTTATCGACAACGGACCATTACTAAAAGTTAGCTTGATTTTTATAACTTTCCAACTCAAGTCAAAGACCTCACAGGTTTTCGAAACCTGTGAGGTCTCATCTCTTGCTAACAAAAACAATAATTGCTTTAGCCTAAGAACACTCGTCTTTAGTTGTTCGTTATTCTTTAGTAATAAACGTATAAATTAAAGTCTTATCGACATCGGGCGTTCACATTTAAACTCACTACGTCATGAAAGTTTATTGTCGAAAAATATGGAGTCTAGCAGTGGTAAATTCCGAAGAAAATTTACTTATCTTCAGGCAGATACTCCAACCTTAAGATATCGATATCCTCGATGAGTTTTTCTATCTCTTCAGGGTTGGTGCCGTCGTAGAATCCGCGGATGCGCTTTTCTTTATCCACCAATACAAAATTTTCTGTATGAACGAGGTCGTAGGGTCCGCCATCACCTTCGGTTTTGGAAGCCAGATATTCTTTTCTCGCCAGATTGTAGATTTGTTTTTTGTCACCGGTCACCAGATTCCATTTGCTGTCGATAACTCCTTTTTCTTTTGCATATTTTTTGAGCTGAGGAACGTCATCAATTTCTGGCGTTACAGAGTGAGAAAGTAATTTGATGTCATCGTCATTTTTGAACTTTTTTTGAAGAGTTTGCATGCTTTTGGCCATGTCAATACAAATGCTCTGGCAAGTGGTAAAAAAGAAATCGGCGACATAGATTTTGTCTTTATAATCCTTCTGTGTAATCGTATCACCATTTTGATTCACCAGCTTAAAATCTTTGACTTTATGATACTTGCGAATGTACTGGACCGTCGTATCCACAAGATCTGCAGTAACCATGCTTGGCTGAAAAACAGGAAGCTTGGGAGTGGGTTTTAACTGGTTGTAAATGAACGCAATGATGATTGCTGAAAGGATGAGCATCACCACAAAGAAAAACTTGTATCTAGCAAAAAACTTGAGCATAGTTGTGTAATATTTTGCAAAAATAACTCGAATGCATGTCCTGTAATGTCTCATTGGTTACAATTATTTGTTAACTATGCGGCGTAGAGGTTCAAAAATTTTTTATGCACCGATAAAAGATTACTTTTGCGACTGAAAATTTCTGATTAATGGATCCATTTTTTATCAAAGCAGTTCAGCTCCTTTTGAGCTTATCTATACTTATTGTATTACACGAGTTAGGTCATTTTATACCGGCTAAACTCTTTAAAACCCGAGTAGAGAAATTCTATTTGTTTTTTGATGTCAAGTTCTCGCTTTTCAAAAAGAAAATTGGCGATACGGTTTATGGTATTGGTTGGTTACCACTTGGTGGTTATGTGAAAATTTCTGGGATGATAGACGAGAGTATGGACAAGGAGCAAATGGCAAAACCACCACAGCCCTGGGAATTTCGTAGTAAACCAGCCTGGCAACGACTCATCATTATGTTGGGCGGTGTGACCGTGAATATTGTGTTGGGATTCCTTATTTATATGATGGTTCTTTTTGTTTATGGTGAAAACTATTTGTCTCCAAAAGTTTTTGATAACGGTCTTAAAAGCGCCGAAATCATGAAAGACTACGGGTTTATGGACGGTGACAAAATTTTAAGCGTTGATGGAGAACCTCTGCAAAGCCAGATCGACATTAATAAATATTTATTGCTTAGGGATGTAAGCACCGTAGAAGTAGAGCATCCAACTGGGAGGTCAGAAACCTTATTGATTCCGGAAGATATCGGTCAGGAGTTATTTCAATCTGGTAGTTTTCAGCCTTTTTCACCGATTAAGAAACCCATGATCGATAGCGTATTGGCAGATTCTCCAGCAGATAAAGCCGGGCTTAAAAAAGGAGACATGATTACGTCCGTTAATGGTGAAAAGATCAATTACTGGCATGAGTTCAGGAAAAAAATACAAGACAATAAAGGTGTGCCCGTTGAGGTAACTTATACGAGTGCGCCTCAGGAAAATCCTGGACTGGATAGAGAATTGGCAGCAGAGGGGTTAGGTAAAGTAAATGTGACTGCCGATGAAGATGGTCTTATAGGGGTCATTACTTCAGCTGTAAGCGCGGAGGATATCTTAACTAAGTCCTACAGCTTTGGTGAAAGTATAGGTGCTGGATTTGATTTTGCTTATTGGACGCTTCATGATTACGTCGCACAATTCAAATACGTGTTTACTAAGAAAGGAGCTACACAAGTGGGAGGCTTTGGAGCCATAGGAAGTTTGTTTCCCGATGCCTGGGACTGGAAAGCCTTTTGGACCACCACAGCGTTTATCTCAATTATCCTTGCATTCATGAATATCTTACCTATCCCTGCGTTGGATGGAGGACATGTTATGTTCCTGCTCTATGAGATGATCTCAGGGCGTAAGCCTAACGAAAAGGTGATGGAATATGCCCAAATGGTTGGTTTCTTCATACTTATAGCTTTGGTATTGTTTGCCAATGGAAATGACGTCTACCGCTGGCTGACAGGAGGCTAAATTTTTAAATATTTTTTTAAAAAAACGTTTTGTGAAACTAAATATTGGTTTATATTTGCAACCGCAAAACACGATAGTTCATTACATCATATAAATTCCCCCTTAGCTCAGTTGGTTAGAGCATCTGACTGTTAATCAGAGGGTCCAAAGTTCGAGTCTTTGAGGGGGAGCAAAGTAAGCCTGATATGAAAATATCGGGTTTTTTTGTTTTAAATAATCTAAGTGATGCATCACAGCATTTACCTATTATTTTTAAAATGTATTGAGTTGATTTCTTGGTAAAGCATTTTTGAGCCGGTATACTCTTAAACTGAATATTTTCCCTACTTTTAGTCAAAATATAAAATTTATGAAACCGCTTTTTACACTAGCTCTTTTAATGCTTAGTCTTTCACTTTCAGCTCAACAAACCTATATCTACTGCGGAAACCTAGTAGATGTTGAAAAAGGAAAAGTAGTCTCAGAGAGGACAATTATTGTTGAAGATGATTTGATAAAAGACATAAAAAATGGATTTGTTGAAGTTCCGGAAGGTTCAGAACTAATTGATTTAAGAAATTCTACCGTTCTTCCAGGCTTGTTTGATATGCACGTTCATTTAGAATCTGAAACTTCAAAAAATAACTACATCAAGCCTTTTACACTTAACGAAGCAGACGTGGCTTACGAAGCCCAGGTTCATGCCAAAACTACTTTAATGGCAGGCTTCACTTCGGTAAGGGATCTTGGGGGAACTGGAGTAAATACCAGTTTGAGAAATGCTATCAACAAAGGTCTCGTAATGGGGCCTACAGTTTATTCGGCCGGGAAATCAATAGCTACTACGGGGGGACACGCCGATCCTACTAATGGCTACAAAGCTGATCTGATGGGACATCCTGGTCCAGATCAAGGTGTGATTAATGGAACTGCAGAAGCCAGAGAAGCGGTGAGACAACGTTATAAAAACGGTGCGGATGTGATTAAAATTACTGCTACCGGTGGTGTTTTGAGTGTTGCTAAAAGCAGCCAGAACCCTCAGTTTTTTGAAGATGAATTAAGAGCTATTGTAGAAACCGCCAATGACTATGGAATGATTACTGCTGCTCATGCCCATGGGGATGAAGGGATGCAACGAGCCGTTAAGGCCGGCATCAAAACCATTGAACATGGGACTTTGATGTCTGAAGAAACCATGGAATTGATGAAAGAATACGACGCCTATCTTGTTCCTACAATAACTGCAGGTAAAAGTGTTGCAGAAATGGCAGAAATAGAAGGTTATTATCCAGAATTAGTTGTGCCCAAAGCTAAAGCGATAGGACCACAGATACAAGGCACCTTTGAAAAAGCTTATAAGAAAGGAGTTAATATTTTATTTGGTACCGATGCAGGGGTCTTTAAGCATGGGCTAAATGCCAAAGAGTTTGGGTATATGGTAGAAGTAGGCATGCCTCCTATGGAGGCCATCCAGTCGGCAACACTTGTATCTGCAAAATTACTTAAGGTAGATAAGTACTATGGATCTATTGAAAAAGGAAAAAAGGCTGATATAATTGCGGTTGAAAAAAATCCATTGGATGACATCTCAACATTGGAAAATGTAATCTTCGTCATGAAACATGGAAATATTGCTAAGCAATAGCTACAATGTAATATCTTACCTAATAATTTCTCACTGTAAATGCTATATAACAAAAAAGTCTGTGTATTTCTACACAGACTTTTTTGATTAAAGATTTTTATGAAATCATCATTCTTTGTTTCGTTTTCGATCTCTCAGAATTTTAGCATACATCACAACTATATATATGATAACCGCTAGAATAGCCAGATAAATCCAATTTTCCTGAAAGAATTCAGAGAATTCTGACGGTTTATAAGATTCACTATTGCTACCCGAAGGCTTAGGTAATTCACTTTGATACATAAATATTATTTTTAACTATTATTCTTTTCAGAATCATTAAATATATAACAAAAATGAAAAATGAATCTAAACCTGAACTAGCTATTAAAGATCACCTTATTCTTTTTTCTTGTTTTTTGAAGACTTAGAATATTTTACGATCAACACTATAGCAATAATCAAAAATGCCATATAAAACCAATTTTCCTGAAGAAACTCAGTAAATTCTAATGGACTGTAAGATTCACTATTGCTACTTTCTGGTTTAGTTACTGTTGTCTGCATGGATTTGATTTTAATCTAAAATTTAAAGTCCTTTAATGAAATTTCCAAGAGAATCTCCAAAATTAAGTTGTGTATCGACTTGATTTCTGTCTAACTTTTTATGAACTGACAATCCCCATAGAATGAATTCCATCCAAAAGAATTTTTCATCAGGCTCATAATTGGAGACATACTTATCGAGCATTTTCTCTAAAGGTTTTATTTTTGAAAGTGCTGATTCATACTCAGCATTGGAATCGTCTTCAAAAAATTGGATATCGTCGTTGTCTAGAAACCACTTCAGAATCTCGTCGTACGACTGAACTTCATCCTGTTTCTCTAGTTTCTTTATTTCTGGAAAATACTTAGGATAAAGGTTTAGGACTGCAGCTTCAATGAGCTGTTGAGCTACAAACTCAGCTCCTTCTTCTTCACCTTCATAAACCAATTCCACTTTACCGGTTATGGCAGGAACTATACCATTGAAATCACTTAATCTTAAGCATGTTTTTTCATCACCATTGACAAGCGCTCTGCGTTCCGCTGTACTCATCAAATTTTCAAATGCAGTAATGCTAAGTCTTGCACTTACTCCACTTTTAGCATCTACATAATGACTTTTTCTAGCTTCAATAGAAATTTGCTCGAGAAGAGTTCTAGCTAAGTCTGGAACTAAAATATGATCTTCCTTAAATTGAGAAAGTTTAGCTTCCTGTTTTGTAATTTGCTTAGCAATCTCAATATCTTTAGGATAATGGGTTAAGATTTGGGAGCCAATTCTATCTTTTAAAGGAGTCACAATACTACCACGATTGGTATAATCTTCTGGATTTGCTGTAAATACAAATTGTAAATCCAGAGCTAATCTTAAATTGAATCCTCTTATTTGAACATCACCCTCCTGAAGAATATTAAACAGGGCAACTTGAATTCTAGCTTGCAAATCGGGCAACTCATTGATGACAAATATGCATCGGTTAGCTCTGGGAATCATACCATAATGGATCACTCTTTGGTCGGCGTAACTCAACTTTAAGTTAGCCGCCTTAATTGGATCTATATCACCAATAAGATCTGCAACGGTAACGTCTGGAGTGGCTAATTTTTCAGCAAAACGCTCACTTCTGTGTAGCCAGGTGATAGGGGTATCATCTCCTTTTTCTTCGATAAGCTCTTTAGCATAAAGAGATATAGGATGGAAGGGATCGTCATTAATTTCAGAACCCTTTACAACTGGAATATACTCATCGAGTAGGTTGAGAAGTTGTCTGGCTATTCTTGTTTTTGCCTGTCCTCTTAGTCCCAGAAGATTTATATTGTGTTTGGATAGAATTGCTTGCTCCAGTTGAGGTATGACGGTATGCTCATAACCATAAATACCTTCAAAAGAATTTTTATCATTCTTTAAATTGAAAATTAGGTTGTTTCTTAATTCATCTTTAATTGATCTAGATGTATAGTTGTTATCTTTTAATTCCCCAAGTGTCTTGAGAGCAGTTAATTGCATGTTATAATTTTTTTCGTTTGTTGTTTTCGTAATCTTCAAATATCATTTCACCAAGACCTTTTAGTCCGGAAAAGTAAGCTCTTCCTTGGTTGGATTTTGTGAATTCCCTTACAAATTTTTGCAGGTAAGGGTCAGACGCAATCATAAAGGTAGTGATGGGGATTTTTAATTTTCTAGCTTGAGCGGCCATGTTATAGCATTTCTTAGTAATCGCTTCATCCAAGCCAGCACTGTTCTTATAATAACTCCCATCACCAAGTTTCAAGCAACTGGGTTTCCCATCAGTGATCATGAAGATCTGTTTGTTGGCATTTCTTTTTCTGCCTAAGATCTTCATGGCTAGCTTTAAACCAGCGACCGTATTGGTGTGATAGGGGCCAACTTGCAAATAGGGTAAATCGCCAATTTTTACGGGCCAGGAATCATTACCAAATACGATGATGTCTAAAGTGTCCTTCGCATATTTTGTAGTTATCATTTCTGCAAGTGCCATAGCCACTTTTTTTGCAGGAGTAATTCTGTCTTCTCCATATAAAATCATGCTATGACTGATGTCGATCATAAGGACAGTACTCATTTGTGTTTGGTGATGAGTATCGTTGACGACCAAATCGTTTTCTGACATCTGGAATTCATCGATTCCATGATTGATTTGTGCATTTTTAAAACTTTCGGTCATGGAAACTTGATCAAATCCATCACCAAACTGAAAATCTCTTAAATCCCCTGTTTTATCCTCGCCAAGTCCAGTATGTTTAGTTTTATGTTTACCTGAGCCACTTCTTTTCAGTTTACCAAAAATCTGCTCCAAAGCGTGTTTTCTAATCGCCTGTTCTGTTTTATTGGTAATCTTGACTCCAGAATTCCCGTCAGGTTTTATCTCTTCACGGATGTATCCTTTGCTTTTAAGATCCTCGATAAAATCATCAATAGTGTAATCATCATTAGTGATTTCGTAAGCTTTATCGAGTTCTCTTAACCAATCTATAGCTTCATCAAAATCTCCTGAAGTATGCGTTATTAATTCCATGAAAATATCCAGAAGCTTATCAAATAAACTTGTGGTCTCTTCATAAGTTTTAAAGACTATTCCTTTTCTATAATTTGCCATACCTTAAAAGTAGTAGAAATAAGAGGAGGTAAGGAATAAGTTTGTGTTAAACTGTTTTTAAAAGTAATAGCTTTAATTCTCTAAGTAGCAGCTAGATATTTCCTTCTGAATTTGACAACAAGTGCTATACTTCTGATGAGCATCCAAACAAAGAACGCAATCCAGATCGCATAAAGTTTTAAGCCTATATAATCCAGTATAAATAGAGTAGGCCAGAAGCCAAGGAATGTAGCGATGAGTAATACATTTCTTAAATATTTTGCTTCTCCAAGACCTTTGAAAATTCCATCAAACATAAATGCAATGGAGTTGATAGGTTGCATCAATAATACAAGCCAGAAAACTGAAGAAAATAGCAGTAAAACTTGTTCATCTTTATTGAAGATGAGACCTATTTCATCATAGAATAGCGCACAGATTCCCATTAATATTAGTGCTATGATCACTGCATATTTACTGATATCCTTGCTCAAGTTCCAGAGTTTAGTATAGGCTTTTGCCCCTAGAAGTTTACCGCCAATGGCATTGCCTGCATTGGCATAACCATCGATAAAGAAGGAGAAAAACAGCCATATATTCATCAAAATACTTTGTGCAGCAATATAATTTTTACCATAATCTGTAGCATAAGAGTTTGCTAGGTAAATGGCGATATTGAGTGCAAGCGTTCTCAAAAATAAATTGGAGGCCATTGAGATAAGAGGCTTCAAATTTGGGTTGAGATTCAAGCTAAGTTTAAGGTGAAATGGAGTCTTTTTAATAAAAAAACACAGAGCTATAGCTAGCATTACCCCTTGTGCAATGATACTTGCAATCGCCGCCCCTTCAAGATGCATGGCAGGTATAAATCCTTCAATTCCATACACCAAAAGAAAATCCAGACCTATATTCACAGCACCACCAACGAGGCTGCATTTCATTGCCCACAATGTATTTTGCAACCCTCGGAAAACTCCAAATATGGCAAAAGTGACGAGTGTAAAGGGGTAGCCTAAAGCTCTTATCCTGTAGTAACTTTTTGTATAGTCAAGAATCAATCCTTCAGCATTGTAGGCGCTGAAAATCAATTCAGCAAAAAATGCGGTGATGAAATAAATAAGTAAACTCAGTAAAAAGTTCAGTAATATGGTTTGAGGGACCAGGGTTTTGACAGCATGTAACCTGTTTGAGCCTAAATGTTGTGAGACTAAAGCTGAAATGGCAGTTTTCGTTTGAGCTAGAATCCAAATGATTGCCGATAGAAAGGAACCAACGATGCCTGCTGCGGCCAAAGCTTCAACAGCATTCTCCTCAACATTGCCAATTATAGCAATATCACTTAATGATATGAGTGGTTCTGCAATTCCAGCTATGATTGCAGGAATTGCAATAGTATTTATCTCTTTAAAAGATACTTTGGGAGTTTTTATTTGAGTATTAGAGGACATCCATGATACTTTCCAATTTCATTCCTCTTGACCCTTTAACTAATATTGGTGAAGAAATTCTAGAGATGTCTTCTTCAATGTATTTTTGAAGGTCACTTGTCGTTTTAAAACCAATCACATTCTCAAATTCTGAAGATACCTTATGAAATCGTTCACCACAGACCAGAATATTTTCAAACCCCAGATACTGGCAAGTGTCTAATATATGAAAGTGCTCTTTGACCGAATCTTCACCAATTTCAAACATATCGCCCAATATCACAGTCTTATGATCTCCTTTCATTTGTTTAAAACTTTCCAAAACAGCTTTCATGCTTGTAGGATTTGCGTTATAAGCATCGAGTAAGATATGTTTGCCGTTTTTTTCGATGATTTGAGACCTCATTTCTTCCGGCACAAAGTTTTCAATTGCCTGCTTTATGTTTTCCTTATCAACACCAAAGTATCGTCCAATACCAATTGATGCAGATACATTCTTAAAATTATAACTTCCAACCAATTTGGTTTCTATAATTAAATTGGAATATTCAACTGTCACAAATGGTTGCGTTTCCATTAGAACAACCTGACAATCGGAAAGAGATTTTTCGCCAATGCTATAGTTTTTATGTTGTATTGCTTTTTCTACTTGAATTTCGTCATCTCTATTAAAGAAAATGAGTCCATCGTTTTCAATTAGGTAATCGTACAATTCAGATTTCCCTTTTATCACACCCTCTATGCCCCCAAAACCTTCCAAATGGGCTTTGCCAAAATTGGTTATATAACCGTAATTAGGTTCTGCAATATTACATAAGGATTCAATTTCTTTTTGGTGGTTTGCACCCATTTCTACAATACCAAAATCCAATTCGGCCGTAAAGGATAACAAGGTGAGAGGAACACCAATATGATTATTAAGATTTCCTTCAGTAGCTTTTACTTTAAATTCTTTTGATAGGACTTCTAAAACTAGCTTTTTGGTAGTGGTTTTCCCGTTACTTCCGGTAATCGCCAGTATTGGTATATCGATTTGTTTTCTATGGAAATTTGCCAATTCTTGTAGAGTCAGCAAAACATCTTCAACGATGACTTTGGAATCATCTTTCTGATTTTTATCATCAACTACTGCAAGTAGTGCTCCTCTTTCTAATGCTTGATCGGCGTATTCATTTCCATCGAAGTTTTCACCTTTTAAAGCAAAATAAATTGAATTTTTCTTAAGTTTTCTAGTGTCAGTACAAATCCCGCTGCTTTCTAGAAATTTTGAATACAGATCTGATATATTTTTCATGATTGGGTATAAAAAAAACTCTAATACAAAATTAGAGCTTTTTTAAAAGAGTTAGTCGGTTATAATTTAATTTCTTGTTCTTCTGCCCTTGTTGGATTTTGAGCCAACCTTTGACATTGCATTTCTAAAACCAATATCATCTGTTGCCATATCCTGTGGAAAATATCTCCTTTGAGCCGGATCCATCCAATATGCCCTATCTCTCCAGGATCCACCCTTATATACTCTCACGTTATCATCGATAAGCGTTGTTCTATCAGATGAACCATCATAACGTCTGTTTATTTCACCATCCTTAAGTGTTACCTTATTGTTTGGAGAATTATACATCTCTTTGACATCTTCATCAGATGAACGCTTCTCATAGTATCTAGAAGAGGACTTGTCTCCATCTCTGAAATTGACATTATCACTTTTTGAAAATTGAGTTCTCAAGTAAGTTTCCTGATCTCCGATTTTTACCTGAGCAATTTCGCCTGGTGTATTTCTTGCCACAATTCTACCATTGCTTAAGGTGTCATAAATAACCTCATCTGCAGTAAGCACTTTTACTTTACCATCTTCAGTAATCGCATTTTTAGTATAGACATTACCTCTAAAGTAGTTGAAGTCATTGTATTCATTATCAACTCTTGGTCTGTAAACATCTGCTACCCATTCTGAAACGTTTCCTGCCATGTCATATAAACCATAATCATTCGGTTCATATGATTTTACTTCAGTAGTAATATCAGCACCATCATCACTCCAGCCAGCTATACCACCATAATCACCCTGACCTTGCTTGAAGTTAGCGCGTTGATCGCCAATAGTTTTTCTGTCACCAGATCTTGTATATTGTCCATCCCAAGGGTATTTTTTTCTACCTCTGTAAGAATTATAATCCCTTAGAGAGCTTTGACCTAATGCAGCATATTCCCATTCAGCTTCAGTAGGAAGTCTATAAGCAGGAAGTAATTCTCCGTCCTTTCTCTGTACGTAAACGTTTGTGCTGTCTGGATTATTTCTTAATTTTCTATCAGTTTCTCTTCCACCTCTAGTGATTGAATCATTCCCTCCGTAGACTTGACTCGGAGCATTAAGATAGGTTTCCGTACTGAAAACATTATCAGCACTTGAAGTTTGATAAGCATCCCTTACTGTGTATCCCTTGTCTGCAAGTCTTTTCTCATTAACCCGGTCTGTTCTCCATTGGCTAAATTCAGTAGCTTGTATCCAATTCACTCCAACTACAGGATAATTGTGAAAAGCAGGATGTCTCAAATAGTTATTTACCATGTTTTCATTAAATCCTAACGGATTTCTCCAAACCAAAGTGTCTGGCAATGCTCCAGTATAAATGTTTTTATAACGTTCTTCAATTGGGGGGAATACTTGCTTTAACCAATCCAAATATTCTAAATACATTACATTGGTCACTTCTGTTTCGTCTATGTAGAAAGATTGGATGTGCTGTTGAGTTGGTGTATTATTCCAATCGTGCATAGGATCATCTTGAACTCTACCCATTGTGAATGTTCCACCTTCCACAAAAAGCAATCCTGGACCAGGTTCCTGACCTTCGTAGTCAGTTTTGTAGCTTACGCCTCCATCTCTACCGCTTAAATCCCAACCGGTAGCTCTTGAGTTACTTTTGTAGTCCCTCGAGTTATTACAGCTTGTCATAGCAATAGCTAAGGATGCAAGCATACATGATTTAACGAAGTTTTTCATAATCATAATTTCGATTTTAATCCAAAATTTGTTCGCAATATAATGATTAACGCTGTATTAACAAGAATATTTTCAATTCCGAAAATTTATTTTCCTGACTTGATTCAATTCTATATTTAATATACTATCATTGTTTAGTCAACGTTATAGTTTGTATTCAATTGTATTTAAATGAGAATTCTATTATTTCTGATATTTATATTCATTTACGTAATTAGTCCTGCACAGGTTGGTAAAGTTAATATAAATTGGGGTAATGACAATAATATTGCTAAAAAAAACACTAGTGAAATTGATTTCAATCAACTGGATATATCTTATTTTAATTATTATCCAAATGAGGCTTTTTTAGAATATACATATTTTATTGATGCTAACTCCAACTCCTTAAGTCTCACAAATATAATTACAGAAGCTGTTTCTGAATATATTCAAGAGGACATCAAGAATATTCCAAATCAAGTAGAGTATTCTTTTTCCAGGGTTGCAGGAACTCAAGGTCAAAAAGCTCTACTTCGACTCAATCCTTTTTTTTTCAACAATAATAGAATAGAAAAGATTATTTCCTTTGATGTAGTCTCCGATCAAAATTCTCAAGCCTCCTTTGAACCAAGCTCTAATTCTAATAAAAATACTACTGCAATAACCAATTCAATTTTTGCATCGGGTGAAATCAAAAAATTCTATGTTGAAGAAACCGGAGTTCATCGCCTGGATTTTGCATTCTTGAGAACTCTGGGTATTAATGCGTCATCCATCCCAACAAGTAATTTGAAAATATTTGGTCATGGCGGCGGGATGCTTCCTCTGGTAAATCAAGACAATCAATATTATGATCCGCCCGAGTTATCCATTCAGGTTTTTGATGGGGGTGATGGCACTTTTGACTCAGGAGATTACGCATTGTTTTACGCGACCAATACAGAGGGCTGGAGTGAAGAAAATGAAACCAATTTAAACCTCTATACAGACAGGTCTTACTATTATTTGTCCGTGGATTCTGGGGGAGGCAAAAGAATGCTTGTATTGAACCAACCTGCGGGTAATCCCTCAACTACTATAAATGAGTTTGATGATTATCAATTCTATGAAATTGATGAAACGAGTTTGTCTTTGGTGGGCAGACGTTGGTTTGGTGATCGATTCGATATTGAGACCGAAAGAACCTATGAATTCAGTTTTCCAAATTTAGTTCAAAATCAACCAGTTCAATTAGATGTCAGAGTTGGAGCAATTTCACCTCTTAGAAGTTCTTTTGACATTTCTGTAAATGGTAATTTAGTCAACAATATTCTTATTCTTGAAACAGCCGCAAATTTGCCTTCAAGAGGAAATAGTCGTCAATTTCAGGTTCCTTTAAATTCAGATGAGATCGCTGTGACAATGACCTACAACAAAAATGGAAATCCTGGAGCAACTGGTTTTCTTGACTTTGTTTCAGTTGAGGCTAGGCGAGAATTGATAGCGAATGAAGAGCAATTTCAGTTTAAAAATAATGACGTAGCGACTTTATCTGGAATTGGTGAATATGTTATTCAAAATGCATCGGAAATAACTCAAATCTGGGAAATTACAGATCCTATCAATCCAGCTTTTGTGTCAAACCAAGATCAAACATCTGTTTTTTCTTTCAAAAGCACGTTAGGTTCTGAAAGAGAATTTCAGGCAATCACTTCTTCATTTCTACAACCCCAAGTTGAATTAGGCAACATTTCAGTGACCAATCAAAATATCAAGGGTACCATTTTAAGAAACAGACAAGGTCAATTTCAGGATTTAGACTATTTGATTATTACTCAATCTAGTTTTCTTTCTGCGGCAAATCGACTGGCTCAATATAGAAGAGATAATGATGGACTTGTTGTAAAAACCTTAGCTGTTGAAGATATATACGAGGAGTTTAATTCTGGAAAACAAGATATTGGCGCTATAAGAAACTTGGTTAAATATATATATGACAATGCTGAAGAAAGCAGGATTGAATTTCTGGGCATTATCGGCGATGCTTCTGTAGATTATAAAAACAGATTGCAAGGGAATACCAATATTGTCCCGACATTCCAAAGTTTAGGAAGCTTTTCTACAACTGTCTCCTCTTTTATGTCGGATGATTTTTACACAATGATGGATCCAGATGAAGGGGATATCAGCAGGGGAGGACTTATGGATCTAGCTGTTGGAAGAATATTGGCTGATTCTCCGCAGCGAGCAAATGAAATGGTAGACAAAATCATATCCTCAGAACAGAAAGAATCGTATGCGCAATGGAGGAATAATTTTGTACTAATCTCAGATGATGCCAACACGGCCAGTGATTTTAGAAATCAGGAAAGACTAGATGAATTAGGAGATGAGATTTCGGAGCAGAAACCGACTGTCAACGTCAAGAAAATCCATTCAGATGCTTTTCAGCAGATTACAAGTGCTGGAGGTGATCGTTATCCTGACGTGAATAATGCTATTTCGGATGCCATAGAATTAGGGGCTTCAGTTGTTAATTATTTTGGACATGGAGGTGAAGATGGACTTGCACAGGAACGAATTGTCACTCAAACCAATGTTCAAAGTTGGAGAAATCCAGATAGATATACCTGTTTTGTGACGGTTACCTGTGAATTCACAAAATTTGATAATCCTTTGAGAATGACAGGTGGGGAGCTTACCTTTTGGAATGAAAATGGTGGAGCGTCTTCATTGGTCACAACTACAAGAGCTATAACGGTGACTGCTGGCGTTAACTTTAACCAGGCATTCGCTCCCTTTCTTTTTGATTTTGTAAATAATGATGAGACCATTGCTCAATCTGTAGCAAGAGCTAAACAAGAACTTTCTGGAAATGGAAAACGGATTGTCTTTTTTATAGGAGACCCCGTCATGAGGTTACCATTACCAAAATCAAGAATTGAATTAACAACCATAAATGAAACCCCGATCAGTCAATTTTCAGACACCTTACAGGCGCTTGGTAAATATAAATTTGAAGGACAAATTGTGGATAGTAATAACCAAAGTCTTCAAGATTTCAACGGAAATCTATCAGTCACGATTTTTGATAAAATAATAGATAGGAAAACACTTGGGAATGATGGTACCAGGATAAATGGGGGAGTAGCGATTTTAGACTTTACTACTTTAGGAGAAAATTTATTTAAAGGTCAGGCAAGTGTAGAAAATGGAAAATTTGATTTTGAATTTGTTCTACCTAAAGATACTCGTCTTCCTGTGGATTTTGGGAGGGTGAGTTTCTATTCGTCGAGCCTCTCAGGCTTCGAAGAATATAGTGGTTTTAACACATCAATACTTGTTGGTGGTCTAAATGAAGATGCGCCCGAAGATAATGAAGGCCCGCTCATAAATCTATACATGAATGATGAGAATTTTGTGAGCGGTGGGATCACAGACAACCAGCCTTATATTTTAGCTTTACTCGAAGACGAAAACGGAATCAATACTGCTGGAGGTATAGGTCATGATATTATAGCAATACTGGACGGTGATGAGGCTAATCCGATTATTTTAAATGAATACTACGAAGCCAACAAAGATGATTTTAGAAGAGGTGAAGTATTTTACAGACTTAGAGATCTCGAAGAAGGTGAACATACATTAAGCATTAAAGCATGGGATGTTTATAATAATTCGCAAACACAGGATATCAGTTTTATTGTTGCCGGTGATGATGAACTCAAAATAACCAGAGTTCTTAATTATCCCAACCCGTTCATTGATTACACCGAGTTTTGGTTTAATCATAACCGTCCTTTTGAACCTTTGGAAGTTATGATTCAGGTGTTTACGGTCTCCGGTAAATTGGTTTGGACCAAAAATCAAATTGCCAACACAAATGGGTTTTTATTTAGAGAAATGAGTTGGGATGGAAGGGATGATTTTGGAAATAAAATTGGAAAAGGTGTTTATGTATATAAGCTTACTGTAAAATCTACGTTAACTAACCAAAAAGCCGAGAAATATGAAAAGCTCGTCATTTTATAAATTACATATATTTGCTAATTCAAATTTGAATATGAAACCATACCTATTAATTCTTCTACTTAGTTTACTGTGTTCTAAAAATTCGTTCTCTCAGGACAATCGTCGTGTTATTACCACAGGTATCCCTTTCTTATTGATAGCTGCAGACGCAAGATCTTCAGGTTTGGGAGATCAGGGCGTAGCTACGAGAGTAGATGCCTTTTCTCAACAATGGAATCCGGCTAAGTATGCTTTTTCTGAAACTAAATCTGGAATAGGTTTATCATATACTCCTTATTTAAGAGAACTTGTAAACGATATTAATATAGGTAACCTTGCTTATTTCAACAGAATTGATGAACGAAGTGCTTTTGCTGCTAGCATCCGTTATTTTGCACTTGGTGAAGTAGAGCTTAGATCAACAGCTCAGCAGGTGCCAAGAATTGCCAGTCCAAATGAATTTGCCGTTGATTTGAGTTATTCCCTACGTTTAAGCGAGGTATTTTCGATGGCTGTCACAGGACGGTATATTAATTCTAACCTGAGAATTCCTACCGGTATTGCAGATGCTTCCGCAGCAAGTAGTTTTGGTGCAGATATTTCTATGTTTTACAGAAGTGAAGAGAAATTTTATAAAGATTTTAATGGTCGCTGGAGAGGTGGATTATCTATAAGCAATATAGGGCCTAAAATAAAATATGATGACGTAGGGCAGGAAAACTTCTTGCCTACCAACTTTAGAGCCGGAGCAGGTTTTGACTTTATTTTAGATGCTTCCAACACCATAGGTGTGCATTTAGAAGTCAATAAATTATTAGTTCCAACACCACCAGCATTTGATACAGATGGTAGTGGAAACTTAACTCCAGAGGGACAGCAGGCGTTTTTAGACTATACAAGAGAAAATGAATTTGGTGCGATTTTCTCCTCTTGGGGAGATGCTCCAGATGGTATTTCTGAAGAACTCAAAGAGATTACCTGGGCTCTTGGTGCAGAATACTGGTTCGAGGACAGCTTTGCATTGAGGTTAGGGTACTTTAATGAGTCTCAGGATAAAGGATTTAGGAAGTTTGTCACTATGGGAGCAGGGTTTAAATATTCCACCATAAATATTGATGCTTCCTATTTGTTTTCAACTTCAACGGTTCAAAATCCTTTAGAAGGAACTTTGAGGTTTGGCGTAACCTTTAATATTGGTGATAAAGCTTATATTGAATATTAACTCTATATTTGTGATAAATCTCAAAGAAAGTATCAATTTTATTGATGCTTTTTTTGGCTCTAAGAAAATCAGTTCATGATACAAAAGCAGATAAACACTACAATAGAAATTTATGATTCTGTAACAGAGCTTCCAGATGACATTCAAAAATTAATGAAAAGGGCAGTGGATGCGAGAGAGTCTGCTTACGCTCCTTATTCAAAATTTATGGTAGGGGCCGCGATTATTTTAGATAATGGAGAAGTTGTGAAAGGAAGTAATCAAGAGAATGCATCATATCCCTCTGGCTTGTGTGCAGAACGTACCGCTATTTATGCAGCGGGTGCGAATTATCCAAACCAAAAAATTAAGGCTATAGCAATAACCGCAACATCAGTAAAACATGATGTGCTGGAGCCAATAGCTCCATGTGGCGCATGTCGACAAGCGATAGCAGAATATGAGCAAAAACAAGATGAACCTATTGAGATTTACTTCACAGGTACAAAAGGTAAAGTTATTCATGTAAAGGCTTTACTGGATATTTTACCATTAGCTTTCGATAATAAATTTCTTTAGAGTTAATACTCACTAAAGTATTTTCAATTCCTACATAAAGTATTACTTTTGTAATTCTATTTTTATAAAAATAAGAGCAATAAAATTAAGCTGTACATGAAAAAAATAACGAAAAAAACCTATTTGAAGTGGTATGAAGACATGCTGTTTTGGAGAAAGTTTGAGGATAAGTTGGCTCAAGTATATATTCAACAAAAAGTAAGGGGTTTCCTTCATTTGTATAATGGACAAGAGGCGATTTTAGCAGGAGCTTTGCATGTGATGGATTTGGAAAAAGATAAGATGATTACTGCCTATAGAAATCACGTACAGCCTATAGGAATGGGTGTAGACCCTAAGCGAGTAATGGCTGAACTTTACGGAAAAAAGACGGGGACGTCTCAAGGTCTAGGTGGTTCGATGCATATTTTTTCAAAAGAACATAGGTTTTTTGGAGGCCATGGTATTGTTGGGGGACAGATTCCTCTAGGTGCAGGTTTAGCATTTGCAGATAAATATTTCAATAACAACGCGGTGACCTTATGTTTTTTAGGTGATGGTGCTGCAAGACAAGGTTCACTCCATGAAACTTTAAACATGGCAGTAAATTGGAACTTACCAGTTGTGTTCTGTGTGGAAAATAATGGGTATGCCATGGGGACTTCTGTAAAAAGAACCTCCAGTCACGAAGACATTTGGAGACTTGGCCTTGGTTATGAAATGCCTTGTGGTCCTGTTGATGCTATGAATCCTACCAAAGTTGCGGAGGCATTAGACGAAGCTATTACTAGAGCAAGAGCAGGTAAGGGTCCTACGTTTTTAGATCTTAAAACTTACAGATATAGAGGGCACTCTATGAGTGACGCGCAAAAATACAGAACCAAAGATGAGGTTGAAGATTATCAAAAAATAGATCCAATTTCTCAGGTTAAGAAAATATTGCTAGATAAAAAATACGCTACAGAAGACGATATCAAGAAAATTGATAAGAGCATTAAAGAAAAAGTCAGCGAGTGCGAAAAGTTTGCTGATGAGTCAGATTTTCCTGATAAAAACATCATGTATGACGTTGTGTATGAACAAGAAGATTATCCTTTCATTCCCCACAAATTATAAATAGATGGCTGAAGTAGTAAATATGCCAAGATTGAGCGATACCATGGAAGAAGGTGTCGTTGCAAAATGGTTAAAGCAAAAAGGAGACAAGGTAGAAGAAGGTGATATTTTAGCTGAAATTGAGACTGATAAAGCTACCATGGAATTTGAATCATTCCACGATGGTGTTTTATTACACATAGGTGTAGAAGAAGGTGAAGGTGCTCCTGTAGATACACTTCTAGCTATTATTGGTGAAGAAGGTGAGGATATTGAAGATTTAATCAAAGGAGCTAAAGATAATAATACTTCTAAAGAAAGTGAAGATGAGAAGTCTGAATCTAAAGATGATAAAAAGTCTAAGGAAGAGGATGGAAAAGCCGAAGGCGAGTCTGATGGAGAAAAATCTGATGAAGACGCAGAAAGTGGAGATGGAATTCCTGATGATGTTGAGGTAGTTACTATGCCGCGTTTGAGCGATACTATGGAAGAAGGAACCGTAGCGACTTGGTTAAAATCTGTTGGTGATGATGTAGAGGAAGGTGAAATTCTAGCTGAAATCGAAACTGATAAAGCGACAATGGAATTTGAGTCTTTCTATTCTGGAAAGTTGCTTTACATAGGTATCGACGAAGGCGATTCTGCTCCAGTAGATGATGTATTAGCAATTATTGGACCTGAAGGAACAGATGTAGATAAAGTATTAGCATCTTTAAAGTCAGGAGGTAAGTCTTCTTCAAAAGATTCAGAGAAAAAATCAAAAGAGAAATCTTCAAAAGACGATAAGTCTGAAGAAACTAAATCTCAAGACTCTGCAAATGAATCAAGCACTCAAGACCTTTCTGGCGATGAAGATGCAGATAATACTGACGCAGATGGAAGAATACTAGCCTCTCCATTGGCTAAGAAAATTGCTGAAGATAAAGGCATAGATTTAAGAAAAGTAAGTGGATCTGGAGATAATGGTCGCATCGTCAAAAAAGACGTTGAAGATTACAAGCCATCTGAAAAACCTGCTGAAGAGAAAACTGCTGAAACTAAAAAAGAGCAGCCTAAGAAGGAAGAGGCAGCTCCTCAGCCTGTAGCAGAAATTTATACGCCGGCTGGTGAAGAATCATTTGAAGATGTTAAGAACTCTCAAATGAGAAAAACTATCGCTAAGCGTTTACTGGAATCCAAAAATTCTGCTCCTCACTACTACCTCAATATTGAAGTAGATATGGAGAATGCAATGGCATCAAGATCTCACATCAATGAAATGCCAGACGTAAAGGTTTCTTTTAACGATCTAGTGATCAAAGCCTCTGCAATGGCACTAAGAAAGCATCCGCAAGTCAATTCATCTTGGGATGGTGATGCAACTAAAATTGCAAAACATATCCATGTAGGCGTAGCTGTTGCAGTGGATGAAGGTCTGTTGGTTCCAGTTCTGGAGTTTGCAGATCAGCAAAGCTTAACTCAAATAGGTAGTAATGTAAAGAATTTGGCTGGCAAAGCTAAAAACAAAAAACTACAGCCTAACGAAATGGAAGGAAGCACATTTACAGTATCTAATCTTGGAATGTTCGGAATTACTGAATTCACAAGTATCATCAATCAACCAAATTCCGCAATACTTTCTGTAGGAACTATAGTTGAAAAGCCTGTGGTCAAAAACGGTGAAATTGTTGTAGGTCATACAATGACACTTACTTTAGCTTGTGATCATAGAACTGTAGATGGAGCAACTGGAGCTAAGTTTTTACAGACCTTGAAAACTTATTTGGAAAATCCAGTGACTATGCTTGCATAAACTCACTTACAATAAATAAATCAACTGCCTTTTTAGACTATTAAGATGTCTGTAAAGGCAGTTTTTTATATATTCACTTTATGAAAAAAATTATTTTAACCCTTTGTATAGGTTCACTTTTTGCCTTCTCCTGTAAGAATTCACCACAAGGAGAAAAAAAAGAAATATCCAACACGTCAGAAAAAACACAATTTGATTATTCTGCAACCTCTGCTTTAAAATATTTATCTTCAGATGAATTAAGTGGACGCGATACTGGTTCAGAAGGAATTGAAAAAGCTGCACTTTACATTGAAAATGCATTCAAAAATTTTAATGTCAATCCTTATTTTGAAACCTATAGAGATTCTTTTGACCTTAAAGGTGTTGATGGTTATAATGTGGTAGGAGTTATTAAATCAAAAGAACAATCTGACCTGAAACCACTTGTTATTGGTGCTCACTTCGATCACATAGGACATATCGAAGCGATAGACCAAGATAGCATAGCGAATGGAGCCAATGATAATGCTTCTGGGACAGTTGCTGTTTTGGAACTGGCCAAATTTTTAGCAGATAAGGAATTAAAGAGAGATGTCATATTTGCTCTGTTTTCTGCTGAGGAAAAAGGTTTAGTAGGATCAAAACATTTGGCGAACAAAATGAAAGATATGGAGGTTGAGCCTTACGTAGTATTTAATATTGAGATGCTTGGTGTTCAAATGGAAGGTAAAGATTACCGCGCTTACATTACAGGTTATGAAATGTCAAACCTTGCTGAGGTCTTTAATGAATTTTGTAATAGTGAAGAGCAATTTTTAGGATTTTTACCTGAAGCTGCTCAGTATGGACTTTTTAAAAGAAGTGATAATTATCCATTTTTTGAGGTCTTTGGCGTGCCTTCTCATACCATTTGTACATTCGATTTCACAAACTATGAATACTACCATCATGTCAACGATGAATTTGAGGAACTAGATGTCGAAGCTTACCTTAACTTAATTGATGACTTAAAGCCTGGTGTTTTACAACTTATTAATTCAACTGAAACTACAGTAAATCTTAACTAATGTCAAAAACTATTGTTATCACTGGTACAAGTCGAGGTATCGGATTTGAGCTGGTAAAACTTTTTGCGTCTGAAGGACATACAGTTTTCGCATTGTCAAGAAATGACAAGCCAGTGAAGAGTTTAAACTTAGATAATGTATATACTTTTTCCTGTGACTTAAATAATTCTTCTGATGTTGCTGAGGTCACTGAAAATATTAAATCGAAAGTAAAATCTGTTGATGTTCTTATCAACAACGCTGGTCAATTTTTGAAGCAAGAATTTAAGGACACAAACATGCAGGATGTAAAGAGCGTTTATGAAACTAATGTATTTGCGGTCTTTGATTTGACACACAAGCTGATGCCATTGATGAAGGAATCAACACATGTAGTTACCATCAGTAGCATGGGTGGAGTGCAGGGCAGCATGAAATTTCCAGGTTTAGCAGCTTATAGTTCAAGTAAAGCAGCTGTAATTACATTAACTGAATTACTTGCTGAAGAATATAAAGAAAATGGACCTTCTTTTAATGTTTTGGCACTCGGCGCCGTACAAACCGAAATGCTTGAAGAAGCTTTTCCAGGTTTGGAAGCACCCAATTCAGCTTTGGAAATGGCTCAATATATCAAGGATTTTTCTGTCAACGGGCAGAAATTTTATAATGGTAAGCTATTGCAGGTCTCCAGTTCAACTCCATAAATCTTAATGAAAGACACTCTTCATAAATATTTGCCCGAGCGTGCGGTTATTCCTATCATGGGAATGATTAAAGCTTATCAAGTTCAACTGAAGATTGTAAACCAAAGACAAAGCAAACATGGAGATTATAGGTTGAAACCAGATGGTTTCCATCAAATAACGGTTAATTCTAATTTAAATAAATATAGATTTTTATTGACAACTGTTCATGAAGTGGCGCACTTATTGGCTTTTAAGACATACGGGTTTTCAATTCTTCCTCATGGTGCAGAATGGAAACATACTTTTCAAAAACTGATGTTGCCTTTCTTGAATCCAGAAATATTTCCGAACGATTTGCTGCCAGAGCTGGCCAGACATTTTAAAAATCCAACGGCAAGCAGTGATACGGATGCAATATTATCGGTCGCTTTAAAGCATTACGATGGACCTAATGAGAAAAACTTTATATTTGAAATTCCCTTTGGTAGTATTTTTCAGATCCCAAATGGTAGAAAATTCAAGAAAGGGAGACGAATTCGTAAAAGGTACGAGTGTCAGGAAGTAAGTTCTGGAAAAATCTACGTTTTTCAACCTAATGCAGAGGTTGATCTTTTAAAATAAATGATATGAACAAGAAGGATAATTATGCTGTGATTATGGCAGGGGGAGTTGGCTCAAGGTTTTGGCCTGTCAGTAAAACTTCCTATCCTAAGCAGTTTCATGATATGCTGGGGACAGGGAAATCTCTGCTTCAGCAAACCTTTCTAAGACTCAGTAAAATAGTTCCTTCTACTCAAATTCTGATTTTAACAAATTCAGAATACGTTGATTTAGTCAATAAACAATTACCCGAAATTGATATGGATCAAGTCATCGCTGAACCTGCTATGCGAAACACAGCTCCTTGTATTTTGCTTTCGGCACTAAAAATTTATAAGGAAAATCCTAAGGCTAGAATGATTGTCGCCCCAAGCGATCACTGGATTGAAGATGAAGAGGCCTTTACAAAAGATGTGAACCAAGCATTTGAAGCCTGTTCCAGCGAAGATTTGTTAATGACTCTGGGAGTCAAGCCTACATTCCCAAATACAGGTTATGGTTACATCAAATTTAAAAATGAAGATTCTACCAACGTGAAAATGGTTGAAACTTTTACAGAAAAACCAGACTATCCTACGGCAAAGTCTTTTCTAAAATCAGGTAATTATTTATGGAATGCTGGAATTTTTATCTGGAAATCCTCCTACATCATAGATCAATACCAGGCTTATTTACCAGAAATGTTTTCAATCTTTGAAAAATCTTTGTTTAAATTAAACACTAAGGCTGAACATTCATTTCTAGAAGAATATTATTCAGGCTTTGAAAACATATCTATCGATTATGGTATATTGGAAAAGGCTACAAATGTGGGTGTCATCGAGGCTTCTTTTGATTGGAGTGATCTTGGAACCTGGGGCTCTTTGCATAATCAACTTCCCAAAGACGAAAATGAAAATGTGAGTATCAATGCTCAATCAATTTTTATAGAGACCACGAACACTATTTTAAGGACTTCCAAAGATAAAGTTACAGTTGTTAAAGGACTGGATAATTATATAATAGTAGAAAATGAAGATTCACTTGTAATACTGCCAAAACAAGATGAACAAGAAATAAAAACAATACGTAACTTGGTGATGGATAAATTTGGTAAACATTACGGCTAACAGATGACTGAAAATACTACCAATCCTTCTGACAATGATTCAAACTCTGAATCCTCAAAACAGGTAAAAACAAGCCTTAAACATTCTTTTTCAAATATAAAAGAATTTCTTTACGAGCTTTTGGATATCACACACGATACCGATAGAGAAGCTACAACGGAAGCTATCATAAAGGATATCCCTTTCAAAGGTCACAATGCTTGGATTTTAATCTTTTCAATAATTGTGGCTTCCGTTGGGCTCAATGTAAGTAGTACAGCAGTTGTTATAGGCGCCATGCTTATATCACCACTTATGGGACCGATAGTCGGGCTTGGCTTTTCTGTAGCCATCAATGATGTGGATGCTTTGAGAAGATCATTGATCAACCTTGGTGTAATGGTTGGACTTAGTTTGGTGACTGCATTTCTATATTTTCAATTGTCTCCACTCACTCAGCTTACACCAGAACTCGAAGCAAGGACTTATCCGACCATACTTGATGTTTTAGTCGCTATTTTTGGTGGCTTAGCGCTCATTATTGCTAAAGCCAAAAAAGGAACAATTATCACTGTAATTTCTGGTGTAGCTATCGCTACAGCTTTAATGCCTCCATTGTGTACTGCTGGCTACGGCTTAGCTGTTTGGGATATGAGCATTTTTGGTGGAGCCATGTATTTGTTCACCATCAATACCATATTTATAGCTTTATCCACTTTTGTGGTTTCCAAGTTTTTGAGATTTCCATTAGTGAAATATGCAAATTCTTTGAGACGAAGAAGGATTGCTCAAATCGCTTCTTCCATTGCTATAATTGTAATGATCCCAAGTGTATATTTGTTTTATAATTTACTGAAGGAGTCTTACTTTATTAATGATGCTAATAGGTTTGTGCAGGAAGAGTTAATGAATTATAAACAATCTTTTCTTCAAAAGAATTCTACTGTAATTACTTATGATTCCGGTCTTTCTCCGACAATTGATGTTTCTTTTTTAGGTAAAGAAATACCAAAAGAAGTGATCACACTTTGGAAGGATAAGTTGAACAACTATGAATACTTGGAAGATACTGAGCTAAGGGTTCTTCAGAATGAAAATTCTGAAAATTTCAATCAATTGCAGTTTATGTCTGAGCTGAAAAAGCGGGATTCTCTTGAGCTTGCTGAGTCTAAAGCTGAAATTGAAAATTTACAATACGAGTTGAGATCCATGCAGAAAAATAATAGAATCGTAAGGTTTGATCGTTTAGCTCAAGAGATTCAGTTGAATTACGAAAAAGTGGCTGAAGTGAGTTTTGCTGATGTCATAAAATCCAACTTTGAAAACCTGGACACGATACCAACATTTAGTATAAAGTGGAAGCCTGAAATAAATTCAGAAGAAAAGCAAAAGAAACTTAAACAACTTGAAGATTGGTTATCCTACAAGCTTAATTTAGATGATATAAGTGTCCTGTCTATAAATTAAAGACCTCTTCTTTGTGTAATTCTTACTTTTTGAAATAGATTGGAGGCGTATACAAAGTCTGTAAGTTTTTTATTATCCGTCTTGTATATATTATCTTTATTGCCTTCCCATGCTTTTATACCATTCTCAAGATAAATTATATTTTCACCAATTTCGAATACAGAGTTCATATCGTGAGTATTGATAACAGTTGTGATGTCATATTCATGAGTGATTTCCTGGATAAGGTTATCAATAACAGAAGCTGTTCTGGGATCCAGCCCAGAATTTGGTTCATCGCAAAAAAGAAAATTGGGTCTATTGACAATTGCTCTGGCAATCGATACTCTTTTCTGCATACCTCCACTTATTTCGGAAGGAAGTTTATCATGAATATCTCCGAGATTTACCCTGTCTAGAACTTCGTCCACACGTTTTTCTCTGTCCTTCCTGCTCATTTTTGTCAGCATTTTTAGAGGGAAAACTACGTTTTCTCCAACTGTCATAGAGTCAAACAAAGCTCCACCTTGGAAGACCATACCCATTTGAGTGCTAATTTCTCTTTTTTCTTCCTTGCTAAAACTTTTATAAGCTTTGCCGTTGTACTCTATAACTCCAGAATTTGGCTTAATTAGCCCTAGTAAGCATTTTAAAAACACAGTCTTTCCAGAACCAGACTGACCGATTATTAAATTGGTTTTTCCTTTTTCAAATTCAGCATTCACCCCTTTTAATACGTCTAGGTCTCCAAAGGATTTGCATAAATCTTTAACTTTAATCATATTAACTGAGTAATAATTGAGTGATGAAATAATTCATAAAAATGATAATAACGCTGGTCCATACAAAAGAGGTTGTTGCTGCGTGACCTACTTCCAGAGAACCACCCCTCATGTAGTATCCATGAAATGATGGAACGGTAGCCAGAATGAAAGCAAATATGAAACTTTTAAGGAATGCATAGAACACCTGGAAAGGAATAAAATCCTCCTGTAAACCAGTTAAAAACTCTTCAGCGCTCAGAAAACCTCCATAAACTCCTGCGAAGTAAGCGCCAATAATCCCGACAAACATTGAAATGCCGATGACGAAAGGGAACATGCACATGGCAACAATCTTTGGGAAAACGAGATAGTTCAAAGAATTTATTCCCATCACTTCCAAAGCATCAATTTGTTCTGAAACCCGCATAGTTCCAATACTTGAAGTGATATAAGAACCTACTTTACCTGCCATAATTATAGCAACAAAAGTAGGGGCAAACTCCAGTATGATAGATTGCCTAGCTGCAAAACCAATCAGGGATTTTGGGACAAATGGATTCGAAAAATTTAAAGCAGTCTGTATGGCAATCACTGCGCCAATAAAGAAGGAAATAAAGACTACAATACCCAGTGAACTAACGATAAGGTCATCAAGTTCTTGCAGAATAAGTCTTCTCAATTCTGAAGTTTTGGTCATCCTCTTGAACGTTTCATAGATCATGATGAAGTATTGACCAATACTCTTTATATAATTTATTAGCATTTGCTTTAAGCCTTTTTGAAATTTTGATAAAAATAGAATAAAAACTTGAAGATATGATTTAACCCAAGCATAAACTTGAAACTAACATAACACCTTATCTTTGTAAAAAATTATAAATTATATGAAATTCAAAATCATTATTCTGTTCCTATTGTTAGCGCAAGTTCAAGGGTTTGCACAAGACAACAAAAATTCTACAAAACTTGTGGTTGGAGTAGTTGTTGACCAGATGAGGTACGATTATTTAACAAAATTTGAAAAACATTATTCAGAAGATGGATTTAAACGTCTGCAGAGAGAAGGTTTCGAAATGAAAAATTTTCATTTTGATTATGTTCCTACCTATACCGGACCCGGTCATGCTTCTATTTTTACAGGGACAAGCCCAATGAATCACGGGATAGTTGCCAATAATTGGTATAATAAAATTGATAAAACAAGAGTTTATTGCGCGTCAGATCCTAATGCTTCAGGAATTGGTATAGATCCAGACGATAGAGATGGTAAGATGTCACCCAATAGAATGTTGACAACAAGTTTTGCAGATCAAAACCGTCTACATACCCAATTTAAAGGCAAAACAATAGGGGTGTCCATAAAAGATAGAGGCGCTATTTTGCCTGCCGGACATACAGCTAATGCAGCGTATTGGTTTGTTGGAGGTGATTTAGGCCATTTTATCAGCTCAGATTTTTATATGGATAAGCTGCCAAATTGGGTTGATGAATTCAATTCTTCTGATGTTGCTAAAAGTTACCTTAAAGAATGGGATACATATAATGATATAGCTACTTATATAGAAAGTGGATCAGATCTGAATAATTACGAAAATGGTTTCAAGGCTAAAGATGAGGCTACTTTTCCTTACGATCTTAAAAAATTAGCCAAGGATAATGATGATTATAGCATTATAAGGCCAACTCCATTCGGAAATGATTTGCTCTTAGACTTTGCCAAAGAAGCCATCATCAATGAAGAATTAGGTCAGGATGAGTTTACTGATGTTTTTACTTTGAGTTTCTCAAGCACTGATTATGTGGGTCATAATTTTGGTGTCAATTCTAAAGAAATCCAAGATACTTATATTCGTTTAGATCAAAACCTAGCAGAACTTTTGAAATTCCTTGACGAAAAAGTAGGTAAAGGAAATTACACATTGTTCTTAACCGCAGATCACGGTGCAGTTCATGTTCCACAGTTTTTAAAAGATGAAAAAATTCCTGCGGGTTATTTTGAGTTTGGAGAAATGCGTGATGCTCTCGAGAGTCACTTAAGCTCAAATTTTGGATTGGATAATGTTATTGAAAGCATTTATAACAATCAAATATTTTTGAATTATTCTAAGTTTAAAACCTATGCTGAATTTGTCACTGCTCAAAATGAGGTGAAACACTTTCTGATTCAATACAAAAATATAGACAAAGTTTATACAAGAGAAACTTTAGAAAATAGTGATTTCAGTGGAAATTCTGCAGAGTTAATCGCGAAGGGGTTCCATCAGAAAAGAAGTGGAGATGTAGTTTTCGCTTTAGATCCTTCCTATATTTCTTATTCTAAAAAAGGATCAACTCATGGTAGTGGAAACAGTTACGACACACAAGCACCTTTGTTGATGTATGGAAATGGAATCAAATCCGGTAAAACCTACAACCGATACTATATTCCGGATATCGCACCAACAATTTCTGCCTTACTTGGAATAGAATTACCCAATGGGGCTACAGGTTCTGTAATTACTGAAGTTTTAGATTAAGCGTTCTTTAATCTTCCTCCATCTATAGTTTCTAATAAAAACACCTTCTTCGGAACTTACCAGGAAGGTGTTTTTTTTTGAATTACTTTCTAGATAGGATTTTATTGATTTTAGAAAAAAAGAAAAATCCGATTTGTTTTTCGCCATTTTCAAGCAAGTCAAAAAAGCTAAAGGCCAACTATATCTCATTCTGAATAAAGAAATACCAAATAATTTGGGCAAATCTTTTTTGTAATGTTGGCCGGTTGGTTTAAGGTGATTGACGAGCAAGCCTGGATTGGTCTCGACCTTCCAACCGTAAAATCTAGCCTTCATTTCATCGATAGTGTCCCAACCCATCGCCGGAATTAAACCATCTATTTGTTTAAAACATGCTTTGCGATAGGACTTTAGCGCCCCACGCAAATGATCAGAATTAGTAAGTTGCTCAATTTTCCAATCTTCATTTTTTTCTACTGTGCAAAAGCCACCATACATGCCTAGTTTTAGATTTTTTTGAAAGGCTCTGGTTAATACTTTAAGGTAATCTTTTGGAAAAATCAAGTCTGCATCAAATTTGCAGATTATATCATAATCAACATTCAGATGTCTTAGGCCAAAATTGAAGGCGTCTATAATTTTGCTTCCAGGACTATGCTTTAAGCTTTCGTCCCTTTTGACATAGCTGAAATTGGTGTGATCTTTAGAAAGGCGTTCAAGTATTTCTGAAGTCTTGTCGGTTGAGCCATCGTCAACGACAAGGATTTGTTTTGGTGAGTGTGTTTGGTTCAAAAGAGAATCAAGGCACTCTTCTATAAACTCCTCTTCATTATAAGCAGGTATGATGATCGCGATATCCAAATTTTACGGTTTTCTTTTACAGAAGACAAGATAATACCTTGGCGTAAAATATCTCAAAATGGGTCTAATCCCTATTTTTTTTATGGGATGCGTGAAGCTTTTAGAATCTATAATTTCCCAACCTGCTTTATCAAGTAACCACTCAAATTGCCATTGCTCAAACTCATGGTAATGCCTATCCCAAGGATCTGTTTTGCTTTGGTAAGCTTTCGCAAACCAGAGTTTTAGAGGAACACTGGTAAACAGATACTCACTTTTGATGCTTTTTAATACTTCTAGAGGTGATAATAAATGCTCAAAAATTTCAAATGCTGTCGTGATTTCAGCTGAAGAAGATTTTAGCTGACTTTGATCAACATCCAGATCCTGACCTTTAGTATTTTCAACATCATATCCTTTCGAAGTCAGTATTTCAGAAAAAGGATTAGGAACACCCAAATCTAAAACTGTTGATGGAGGTGAGGCATGTTTTTTTAAAAACTCTAAAGTTATTCGAAATCGCTTTTCAGGATAGGTGTTTTCGTACATCAATAGCCTAGATTTCGTAGACTATCGCGTTGATGTTCATTCCAGCACCAACACTCGTAAACATAACGGTATCTCCAGGCTTTAAACTATCATGTTCAAATTCTCCTTTCAAAAACATGTCATAAAGCGTGGGGATAGTGGCGACACTACTATTGCCAAGCTTATCGATACTCATTGGCATGATATCTTTAGGTGTTTCTCTATCAAAGAGTTTATAGAACCTTTGGATGATGGCTTCGTCCATTTTTTCGTTGGCTTGATGAATGAAAATTTTCTTCAAATCATCAATAGATTTTCCGCTTTCCTCCAGGCAGGACTTCATAGCTTCCGGCACCTTTGACAAAGCAAAGTTATAGATCTTTCGACCATACATTTTAATATAAGCTCTATCGTCTTCTCTATCTGGAGAGAAGGATTTATCAAAATAAATATAGTTTGCTTCGGTCTTGGCGTAAGTTGCCGTCTTGTGAGCCAAAATACCACCACTACCTTCTTTTTGTTCAAAAATGGTAGCACCAGCACCATCTGCATAGATCATACTGTCTCTGTCATTGGGATCTACAACTCTAGAAAGTGTTTCAGCCCCAATAATTAAACAGCGTTTTGCCATGCCTGCTTTCATGAATGCATAGGAATGAATACAACCTTCTATCCATCCCGGACAACCAAACAAAAGGTCATAAGCGACGCAGTTTGGATTATTGATTTGTAACTTTTCTTTTACCCTCGAAGCCAAACTAGGAACAGTATCCGCTTGTTGTTTATTATGAGCTACATCCCCAAAGTTATGTGCTACAATAATATAGTCTAAAGTTTCGGGGTCGATATCTGCATCTTTGATGGCTGTTTCTGCCGCAAACGTAGCAATATCAGAAGTTTTTAATTTTTCGTCTACATACCTTCTTTCTTCAATACCTGTGATGGCTTTAAATTTTTTGATGATCACCTCAGGCTCAGCATCAAAAGCAGTCTCATCTTGGTTGAAGAATTTATTTTTTAAAAAATCCTCATTTTTCTTAATCAATTCTGGAATATAACTCCCTACACCAACGATTTTTATAGCATTCATGTTCAATATAAATTTTTTGCAAGGTACATTTAATGTGATTAAATTGTAAAGTAAGAGTCAAGATTAATTGTTTTTAAATGCTTTCAAAATTTTTTCTGAATTTGATTTAGGCAACCTGAAGCTTGTTGTCACATTTTTAGAGAGGAAGTTATCTTTATAATTCTTTAGAATATTATGACGCTCTTTATAGACTCTAAAGTACATCAGGTAAAAACCAATGACTGAAATCGTTGCAAAAGCTGATAAAATAGCCATCGACCAGAATTCGGTTTCAGCCAGTCTTCCAACGTGAGGAGCAATTATTAGTGGCGTATAAGATATTGGGAAGATGATAGAATTACCTGAAGCCAAAAGCTGATGCACATAATAAAAGTTATCATTTTCTTTTAAAGCTTTCATTTCACGATGGAACTTTCTAAAAAAAACAATCATGGCTATAATAACCAATACTAAAAAGCCTCCAGCCAAAATAAAAGGCGAATTCATAAGTGACATTAATATAGTATGTATTACAGCAAAGCTTAAAATTAATAAAAGCCAAAATTTCGGTGTTGAGGCTTCATCTTTTAATATTTTGAGAATTACTTTTTTGTAGAAGTATTTATCTATTTTTTTCATGTAAACTTCTGATATATCAGAAAAACCGATTACACCGTATTCTTTATAAGCTTCTTTAAGCGCTTCGTCAAATGTAAGTTCCTCATCTTCTCGCATTCTTGTAACAATGTCTTCTTCAAGATCCCTTGCTATAAGAAGTCTTAAATCATGGAAATCGACATAATGAGATTTGATGAAATCTAAAAGTTTTCCTTTCTCAGTTTCAGATAATGTCATAATCTTCTAAGAGTTGGTTTGATATAAAAATAGCCTCAAATTAAATAACTTGAGGCTATAATTTATAAAAAATAATTAAGCTATCTAAATATAAGCTTCAATTGGTGCACAGGTACAAGTTAGATTTCTGTCCCCATAGGCTTCATCGACTCTTCTTGTCGATGGCCAGAATTTATTTTCTGCTACAAAGGGAAGTGGGAAGGCAGCAGTTTGTCTGCTGTAGTCAAATTCCCAGTTCTCAGCTGTCAGCATAGCAATAGTATGAGGCGCGTTTTTGAGCACATTGTTAGGATTATCCTTATCGCATGTTTCAACTTCTTGTTTTATTGAAATCATAGCTTCACAAAATCTGTCAAGTTCAGCCTTGCTTTCGCTTTCTGTAGGTTCAATCATCATTGTTCCTGCAACAGGGAAAGATACAGTAGGTGAGTGGAACCCATAATCAATAAGCCTTTTGGCAATATCTTTTACTTCTATTCCATACTCTTTAAAATCTCTGCAATCTATAATCATTTCGTGAGCAGCTCTACCTTTTTCTCCAGAGTATAAGGTTTTGTAATGACCTTTCAATTTAGCCTGAATATAATTTGCATTAAGAATAGCATACTCGGTGGATTCTCTCAGCCCTTCTTCACCAAGCATTCTAATGTATGCGTAAGAAATTAAGCAAACAAATGCAGATCCAAAAGGTGCGGCAGATATGGAAGAAATTGCCTCTGTTCCGCCAGTTTCAATTAATGGGTTATTTGGTAAAAATGGAGCTAATTGTTTTGCTACACAAATAGGGCCAACGCCTGGCCCACCACCTCCGTGAGGAATAGCAAAGGTTTTGTGTAAGTTCAAATGACAAACATCTGCACCAATTCTGCCTGGGCTGGTCAATCCAACTTGAGCATTCATATTAGCACCGTCCATGTAGACTTGTCCGCCGTGTTCGTGAATCAAAGCCGTAATTTTTCTGATGTCAGACTCAAACACTCCGTGAGTAGAGGGATAAGTGACCATCAATGCAGCTAAATTATCGCTGTGTTTTTCAGCCTTAGCTGTTAAATCGTCAATGTCGATATTCCCTTTGTCTGTTGCTTTAATCACGACAACTTTCATTCCAGCCATTACTGCACTTGCGGGGTTCGTTCCGTGCGCAGACGATGGGACCAAGCAAATATTTCTATGAGAATCATTTCTGGATTTATGATACGCGCGTATCACCATCAAACCGGCATATTCTCCTTGAGCTCCAGAATTTGGTTGCAAGGAAGTGGCAGCAAATCCAGTGATTTCAGTCAAATAATCTTCTAACTTTGAAAGTATTTCGTGGTATCCTGCAGCTTGATTCTTTGGCACGAAAGGGTGAATATTTCCCCATTGTGGATTGGAAAGCGGCAGCATTTCTGAAGCAGCATTTAGTTTCATGGTGCAAGATCCTAAAGAAATCATGGAATGATTTAATGCCAAATCTTTCCTTTCTAATCTTTTGATGTAACGCATCAATTCAGTTTCCGAGTGATAGCTGTTGAAAACATCATGAGTTAAAAACTCACTTTCTCTCTTCAATTCGCTTACATCAATAATGCTGTCTGATAAATCTTTGATAGCTTCTTTGTCCTTTTCTGAAGCCTCTTCAAAAATGTCTAAAATCTCATTCAAATCCTGGATAGATGTTGTTTCATTGATAGAAATACATACACTTTCAGCATCAGGATAATAGAAATTCACTTCTTTTCGTTCAGCAATGTCTTTAATCTTTTTGGCATCCGCTTTTATGAAAATGGTATCAAAGTATAATTTATTGACCTGATAAAATCCTAGTTTTTCTAATCCTTCACTTAAGCTTACAGTGTTCTTGTGGATTTTATTGGCGATAAACTTTAGACCTTTTGGTCCGTGATAGACAGCGTACATCCCAGCCATTACCGCAAGTAAAACTTGAGCTGTGCAGATATTGGAAGTCGCTTTGTCTCTTTTTATATGTTGTTCTCTCGTTTGAAGAGCCATTCTCAGTGAGGTATTGTCATCCATGTCTTTGGTGACGCCTATGATCCTTCCTGGAATATTTCTTTTGTATTCTTTTTTGGTTGCAAAATAGGCTGCATGTGGCCCGCCGTAACCTAATGGGATTCCAAAACGCTGTGTAGTTCCCACTACAACATCTACTCCCCAATCTCCTGGAGCTTCCAGAAGAGTTAAGCTCAGTAAATCTGCTGCAACAGCAACTTTTATGTTGTTTGCTTGAGCTTTTTTAGTGAATTCGTGGTAATCGTGAATCTCTCCATGTTTACCGGAATATTGTATCAATGCTCCAAAATAACTTTCATCAAAATCAAATTTTTCGGGATTGCCTACAACCAATTCAATCTCCAAAGGCTCAGATCTCGTTTTTAACAATGCTAAAGTTTGTGGCAACACATTCTCTCCAACAAAAAACTTGACAATGTTATTTTTCTTTTGCTCACGTGAACGCACCGCAAATAATAAAGTCATAGCTTCAGCAGCAGATGTGGCTTCGTCTAGTAATGAGGCATTAGCCAATTCCATACCTGTTAAATCAGAAACCATGGTTTGGAAATTTAATAAAGCCTCAAGTCTGCCTTGAGCGATTTCAGCCTGATAAGGAGTATAAGCAGTATACCAGCCTGGATTTTCAAATACATTTCTTTGAATAACCGCTGGAAGAATTGCTTGGTGGTAGCCTAATCCAATGTAGGATTTGTATACCTTGTTTTGACTGGCTAAACCCTGTACGTGGTTTGAGAATTCAAACTCAGTTAATGGCTCTGGCAAATTCAATTTCCTTTCCAACTTAATATCATTCGGTATGGTCTCATAGATAAGTTCACCTACGGACTCTGCGCCTACCTCGTTAAGCATCTCTTTTATACTCTCACCTCTAGGACCTATGTGTCTTGATGAAAATGATTCTGTATTCATTGAAAGATTTTTAAAATTTGCACACAAAAATACATTATTTTTAATGAAACAATAGTTTAAGACGTGTTCACTATAGTTAACTTTTCAATAAAAATATATTCTGTAAAAACTCTACTTTTGTCGATGTGATTTTTTTATCAAAACTCTTAAGGCTTTATATCAACTCAAGCATTCACGTTGCGTTTGCAGTTCTTGCCTTCACTTGCATCACATATTTGGATTTTGATTTAAACCTTCAATACCATGTACTTTCCTTTGTTTTCTTTTCAACGATTACAGCCTACACATTCGTGAAGTACATTCCTTTACTTGTAAGTCCAGATTATAAAATAAGTATTAGCCTAAAACTTATATATGCTTTAGCTCTTTTTTCTATTATTCCTGTCATCTATTTTTTATTGTATTTTGATATTTATGATATCTTATTTATTATTGGGTTAATCACGCTTACATTATTATATGTACTTCCATTTTTACCTAGAGCAAAAAACCTGAGAGACGTAAGTGGTTTAAAAATATTTATAATTGCAATAGTTTGGTCAGGTACTACAGTTGTTTTACCATTGATTTCTTCTGAAATTGCATTGAGTTCGTTTTCTACTGAAGAAATACTCTATATATGTAGTAGATTCTTGATTGTTGTAGCGCTTATCATTCCTTTTGAAATAAGAGATTTACGATTAGATCAAATATATTTAAAAACCTTACCACAGGTTTTAGGAGTATCCAGATCTAAAATCCTTGCATTAAGTTTCCTTTTGCTTTCGATGTTTCTATCAAGTTATTTGATGTTGGATACATACATATATATATTGATGCATTTTATCATAATAATACTTGTGTTGAAGGCGAATCGTCAAAATTCGTTCTATTACACCTCGTTTTGGGTAGAAGTGGTGCCTGTATTGTGGTTTCTTTTAAAATATTTTATAGGTTAAGAAGTGGTATTTCAGTCGGTTAGGATTGCAACCATAAAATCTTTCAAAAAAACCTTTAAAAAAGTTTGGTAGGAAGAGGGAAAGAGTTGTAGTTTTGCACCCCGCTAATTGAGGTACTGAGAGGAGATGTAAGGCAGGAGTAGGGATAATTTGAAGTTATTTTTACTTGTGAGGTATGAAGATAAGTTGTAGTTTTGCCCTCCCGGAAAAATTTAGTTTTCGTTCATTAAAAGTTTTTATTTTTTTAAAATTATCACTTGTTAAATCAAAAATAAGTATTAGTTTTGCATCCGCTTAGA
>Ga0136554_1000082_pt1 | contig 38157 bp, 19 predicted proteins | sample AntRauTorckE5431_FD_104637 | JGI IMG/M metagenome (GOLD analysis project Ga0136554, IMG submission 104637) | Saline lake microbial communities from Rauer Islands, Antarctica - Metagenome Torckler E5 #431 | ecosystem: Environmental > Aquatic > Non-marine Saline and Alkaline > Saline | place...
ATGTGAAGCTAGAGTAAGGGGTACCGGTCAACCGCCTCTGATGCAGAAATGCAAATCTCTTTTGTTAAGATGGTGATGCTCACTCAGATGAAATTCTGTTTTTCCATTAAATTCACCCCTAGTACGGGTGAATTATGACTCCGCTATCTAGATGAATATAAGAACAATCCACTTCGTGTCTTGCAAAACAATTACTTTATTACTTCTTAAAACAAATAAAAGAAAGAATAGTGTAGTTTGAGCGCAAGCGAAAACTTGTGTTAGCTTGCTAACACACATACATTAAGTAAAACGTTTTAGTAAATGGCATGCTCTGGCTTGAATATCTTGTTTGGCTTTTGTGTTTGAGAATGTTTAGTCAAAAAAAAGCACCTACGTTTGTAAGTGCTTTGATGTAATCTTTGATTTTAAAAGAAAGGCATCCCTGAGCGCTTGGTCGTTTCTAAATTCTCTTCGATGATGTCAGCTATCAGCATTCTATCTTCTGGTCCTAGGTAAAATGCTTCTTCAAAAGTCAATCCACCCCGCATATACCAACACATCTTGGTTAGTTCACTCTTAAACTGTTTGTATTGTCCTTCAAGGGTTTCAACTTCTTTGAGAATTTCAGGGAGAGTTAACGCTAAAACCCTCATCCGAAAAAATTGGATTGGTCAAACGTCACTGGAATCTTATAAGTCTCTGGAACACCTTTCTCAATCTCTTCTGGGGTAGCATCTATTAGCATAGGCTTAATTGAAAACTTCTCACGCTCTGCTTCTAAGTGTTCTGTGATAGCTTTGAACATGTCTTTGTCAGCATTCTTGGTGAATTCTTTGATATGGTCTGTATTTGTAACCACGGTGTCTGACAAATGAATAGCTGCAATGCTTTTTTCTAGTGTACCAACAGTCATTTCAGTCAACTTCTTAAAGCTCTGGTTGAAAGCAGCTAACTTATCAGCTTCGTCCATCTCTTCGTCATTAACAACTTTGAAAATACGCTGTTCTTCAAAGGTCCTAATGCTGGTTTCGGTAAACTCTCGGTAGTTTAGCGGGCGCAGTTCAAAAGTCATATCACCAAACGGTACGACGTTGTTGTATTCAGAAGCAATCAGATGGTCTAGTAATGTTCTTAGATCAACTTCGAACGACTTTTCCTCGCCAGTTACTGGAACTTTGATGTCTATGTCCATCTTCTCGCCATACGTTGCGATACGAATAGCAATTAGAATAGCATCAACGTCTAGACTGGGGATCTTCCAAGCATCCTTGATATTAGGCATGCAACTTTCAATTACTGCTACTGTTGCCTCGCCGTTTAGTAGAGCATCTGGTGTTTTCATAGTAAGCTCGTCTCGAGCTGTCATTGAATACACCGGGTATTCACCGTTTTCTGTTAGATCTAACGCTCCTTGAGGGTAAAATTTGCCCTGACTTGGTAGCGAAACGAATATTTTAGGCTGTCTAAAGTATTTTTGTAGTGGATTAGCACCTTGTGATGATGCTGTAAAGTCTGCCATGTATTTCTCCTGATAAATATATTACAAGTATATATCTTATCTATTTATGTACATATATAACTAGGAATCTAAGTAGTGGCAGACCAAGTCAATATAGAAAACGTAGGCGGTGATCAGGGCATAGCAAGTGAAGTAACACTTCAACGTCTTTTGGTTACAATGGAGTTGTTGGCAAACAAAACGGGCGCTGACAGTACCATCGCCATTAAAAAGGCTAAAGAACAATATAAGAAATCAATTAGAGACTTAGATAAGCAGACCAAAGAGTCTACTAAAACACAAGAAGAGTCAACCAAAACCCGCAAAAAAGCAAAAAAGAGTGTAGACGAGTTTGCAGAAAGCATTGATGACGTTACAGAAACGTTTCTAGGGCAACTTGTAGGCAGTACACTTAAACTAGGCGAAGCATTAGTATCAGACGGCAAATCATTAACTGACTTTGCAGAAAATTTACCGGTAATCGGTAGCTATCTCAAAGTATTTTCACAATTTATCGATACAACCATTGACACGTTCAGGACTTTGTCTTCAGTGGGTGCAGGATTTGGTAATGACTTAACAATGTTAAGGACTCAAGCAGCAGAAGCTGGTCTAACATTGTCAGAGTTTGGCGCCTTGATATCATCTAATGCAGAAACATTGCGTTTCTTGGGCGGAACCGTAAGTCAAGGTGTGAATAGCTTCATGGCTCTTAACAAAGTGTTCAAACAAACAGGTAATTTCGATTCTTTGGCACGCTTAGGCTTTTCAGTTGAAGAAATTAACGAAGGTCTCCTTGGATATGTTGAATTGCAGGGTAGGTTGGGAAGAATACAGCGTATGGATACCCAACAACAAAGCGAAGGTGCCGCTGCATACCTCAAACAACTTGACTTGTTGGCTAAGGCCACAGGTAGATCTCGCAAAGAGATAGAAGAAACAATGAAGGGGCAGGCCACTGACGCTGCATTCCGACAGTTAGAAAAGAACTTCAAAGCAGGCAGCCAGGAATTAGAAAACTTTAGAGCAAGCATGACGCTAATAGACAGCCTGCCAGCAGAACTTGCTACAGGTTTTAGAGATCTAGCAGACGGTACTGCACAAACTGCAGAAGGCCAACGCCTTCTTGCAGCCGCTGGACCAGAAGTACAAGAAGCAATGATGGCTGTTGCCAAAGGTGCTGATCCTCAAATTCTTATCAACTCATTCAAGAATGCAGGAACAAACTTGGAAGAGTTTGCTGATGGCTTTGGTGCAGAAGGTATTGCAGCATTGAGAGAAAGCCAACCTGTGCTAGCAGCACTGCTCGATCAAGCTACTCAACTGCAAAAAGCAGGTGACCTAAACTTAGACCAGCTGAGAAAAGAACAGGCAATGGCTGACAAAGAGTCAGCATCACTGCTACAGTTTGAAAACAGCATTAGGGACTTGAGAGAGTCAATACAAACGGCGTTAATAAGATCCGGCGTGCTTGATACGTTGACTCAAGGCTTTGCCGGACTAGCTGACATTGTAGATTCAATACCTAAAGATGCTGTCACAGGGTTCTTTGACTCGCTAAAGTCTACTGTTAAGGACTGGGTTGAATGGACTGACGGCTCCGGTGCAGGCATGATCGTGGGTGCTATTGTTGCTGCAATAGGCGCCGCCGCGGTTGTTGCTATTCCTAGGATAATAACAAAAGGTCTAGGTGCTATGCTCGGCGGTGGCCTGGGAATGTTTGGATTCGGCAGTGACGATGACGACGACGATAAGAAAAAGAAAGGCCGCGGCCGCAGCCGAGGAGGCAAAGGAGGATTGCTTGCTGGGTTAGGAGCAGGAGCTGGCAGACTTATCTCTGGGTTAGCTGCTGGGTTTAAAATGGCAGGCAGGGCTTCCGTGGCTATTGTCAAAGGTGCATCAGCAATTGCGATAGCTATTGGTGTTATAGGCGGAGCAATTGCAGGTGTAGCTTGGCTAACAGGCAAGGCATTACCTACATTTACTGAAGGACTGTCAGGGTTCGGTGAACTAGACGGTGATGCACTAATCGATTCTGCAAAAGGTATCGCAGCATTTGGTGCAGCGATGGCCGCGTTCGGCGCAGGCAGCTTGATAGGCAGCGTAAGTTCTGGTGTTGGAGCAATTGCCGACGGTCTGGCAGGGCTTACTGGCAATTCGATGATGGACAGGCTAAAAGAATTTGGCTCTCACAAAATAAATCAAAGCAACGTGCTAAACAACGCAGCGGCACTCAAAGCATTTGGTGAAGCTCTAGGCAGTGTGCCAGCAATAGGTCCAAGTGCTGGATCATTCGTTGAGGGACTGTCGTCACTGTTTGGTACTTCTACTATAGAAAGACTAGAAGAATTCAGCGAAGCAAAAATAAAATCAGACGCAGTAATCAAGAATGCAAAAGCAATGGCAATGTTTGGCAAAGCATTTCAGTCGCTTGCTCAAGCAGACATCAGCGGTGTAGACATTGACTTCGGTGTTATTTCAGGAATAGAAAATCTAAGTGAGATAAACGGAAGCAGACTTTCTGAGACTGCTATAGGAATGAAAGACATTGCAGAGATACGCGGCTTCGAATCCAAAATGACCTCACTCAAGGGACTTGATGCTGGTGAAGTTGAGAACTATACAGACGCATTAAAAGAACTTGTAGAGACCCTACAAGAACTAAATGACGCCATGGCGGGGGACAGAGGACTGCTTGCATCTACGCCAGACACTACTGCCGGCGACGTAGTTACTCAATTAAAAGATCAATTTGGTAAAACTGACGTAAATAGTGGTAACATGCTAAGAATTCTTCAAGAAATTAGAGATATCAACAGAAGAACCTTAGAAGCAGTTAGAAAGAATTCAAACACGTTATATTAAAGGTCCAAGGACCAAAGGAATAAATTTATATGTCATGGCGTAAACACTTTACTCCCGTACCAACAGGAAGTAACAGCACAGGAAGTTTTTCACCTCTAGGGGGCAGCAATGGCATGATGCCAGGACCTGCTACAAAGAACTATAATTCTTACCTTCCAGATGTGTACACAGGGTCACCAAACCGTATTGAACGATACAATCAATACAACACTATGGACCAAGACTCAGAAGTAAATGCGGCGCTTGACATCCTTGCTGAATTCTGCACCCAAGAGAACAAGCAGAACGGTACTACATTTTACATTGACTTTAACCAACAAGCAAGCACTTCTGAAACAACTGTTCTGCAGAAATATCTACAGCAATGGTACAAGCTCAACAAGTTCGAAACAAGAATGTTTCGTATTGTAAGAAACACATTCAAGTACGGTGATCAAATCTTTGTACGTGATCCTGAGACTAAGAAAATGTATCACGTGGATCCAGGCAACCTTACAAAAATTATCGTGAACGAGAGTGAAGGCAAGCTGCCTGAGCAATACGTCATAAAAGATTTTAACATTAGCTTCAAACATCTAGTAGCAACTACACCGTACCCGGCACAGGGTCAAGTTGGTGATCATGCAACTTCGTATACCAAAGGCGGAAGCGGCCAGGGGTACTTAGCAGGTCAGTATCCTAGCAACGCTACTACAAGGTTCTCATTAGACCAAGAAGAAGTTGCAGTATCTGCTGAGAATGTGGTCCACTTGTCAATGAGCGAAGGCTTAGACGTTAACTACCCATTTGGCAACAGCTTGCTCGAAACTATTTTCAAAGTATACAAGCAAAAAGAATTACTTGAAGATGCTATTATCATCTATCGTGTGCAACGTGCACCAGAACGTCGTGTGTTCTATGTTGACGTAGGTAACATGCCTAGTCACCTTGCGATGCAGTTTGTTGAGCGAGTTAAGACAGAGATACACCAAAGACGCATACCAAGCAGAACAGGCGGCGGCCAGAACGTAATCGATTCAACCTACAATCCACTTTCAATTAACGAAGACTACTTCTTCCCGCAGACAGCAGAAGGCCGTGGTTCTAAGGTTGAAACACTACCAGGCGGTACCAACCTTGGTGAGATCGATGACCTGCGTTACTTCACTAACAAAATGGTTAGGGCTCTGCGTATTCCTAGTTCGTACCTTCCAACAGGTGCTGAGGATTCGAGTTCACAGTACAACGACGGTCGAGTAGGTACTGCTTACATTCAAGAGCTTCGTTTCAATACTTACTGTGAACGTTTACAAGGACTGTTGGTAGAAGACTTTGACACAGAGTTCAAATGTTATCTCTTAGAGAAAGGCGTAAACATTGATACGTCAATGTTTGATTTGAGGTTCCAGCCACCACAGAACTTCGCTGCATATCGTCAAAGTGAAATCGACAACGCTCGTATTCCTACGTTTACACAGATGACCGAAGTGCCGTTTATATCAAATCGCTTTGCACTCAAACGCTTCTTGGGTCTTACTGAAGAAGAGATTGCAGAAAACGAACGTCTCTGGAAGGAAGAGAACGAAGACGACTTTGAAACAGAAGGCGGCGACGCTGCTGATGAAATGCGCGGCGGCGGCATCACAGGCGGCGGCATTGACGACGACCTTGGCGGTCTAGAAGACGAAGTTGAAGGTGGTGACGGTGAGTTTGCTGGTGATGGTGAAGGACCTACTTCAACCACAGACGAGCAACCATCTGGCGGCGATGCCGATATAGACTTATAAGAATAAATACTACTATGATACTAAGAGAACTTTTCTACTTTGACAAAGACACAGTAGAGCCTGAGACCGATAACAGTTACGAGCCGGAGCACGATAAGACTCCGGCTAAGCCGTCTGACACAAGAAAGACACGACTAACACTTGGTCAACTTAACCGCATAAGAAAATCAAACGAGTATCACAACCAACAGAAAGAAAAAGATCTAGAACACGTTAGACAGATGTACGGAGCGCCTCCGGCAGAAGAAGGACTATAAATGAAGGTGGCCTTTGTTTTGGGCAACGGAACTAGCCGATCATTTATTACAATACCGGAACTCAAAGATCTCGGCACAGTCTACGCTTGTAATGCAGTGTTTCGAAACGACTCCCCTGATCACCTAATTGCTGTAGACGCAAGGATGGTGCTCGAAATAACCAGATCTGGTTATCACTTAAACAACAAAGTATGGACAAATAAAAAGAAGAGTACATCAAGTTTTTCTGATGTAAGTTTTGTTGACGAACCTAATGGATGGAGCTCTGGTCCAACTGCACTTTGGTTAGCGGCGGCACACAGTTACGATAAGATTTACATACTTGGATTTGATTACAGCGGAGTTGACGACGGTACAAAGATCAACAATGTATTTGCAGGGACACCCAACTACAAAAGCAAGAATAGCAAAGCAACTTACTTCGGCAACTGGCTTAGCCAAACTGAAAAAACTATAAAGAATTTTCCAAATACTCAGTTTATACGAATTATCCAGCCTGATAATTATTGTCCTCCTGGGCTAAATAGTTTTGAGAACTTTAATACTATTACAGTATCAGACTTCTTTAAACACACAGAATTCCACTCATAACTCAAAATGGCTCATTTTGAGTGTCTTTATATGCTGTTTTTATCATTGTTGTTAAATACAAATGACAGCCTTACCATAGGTAAATTTTATTAACAGGAGATACAAACATGGCAGATCTAAGCAAATTTGAACAAATGCTAGAGCGGCTCATTAATGAAGACCGTGACGGCGCACAAGAATTATTCCACGACATCGTTGTAGAAAAATCTCGTAGCATTTACGAATCACTTCTTGAGAGCGATAAAGAAGAAGACGAAGACGAAGACGAAGACGTTGAAGAAGCAGCTGAAGACGAAGACGAAGATGATGTAAGTGAATCTGAAGAATCAGACGAAGATGAAGATGACATGGACGAAGGTTTCAACCTAGACGAGTTCGAAGTTGAAGGCGACGACGACATGATGGGCGGCGACGCAACTGACGACATGATCGGTGACCTAGGCTCAGAAGACGGCGAAGGCGACGAGATTGACTTTGACATGGCCGGCGGCGAAGAAGGTGAAGGCGACATGGAAGACCGTGTAGTTGACCTTGAAGACGCACTTGACGACCTAAAAGCTGAGTTCGACAAAATGATGGGCGGCGAAGACGACATGGGCATGATGCCAGGTGACGACGACGACGAACAGGAATACGACGACGAAGACGAAGAAGGCGAAGAAGAGGAAGAAAGTTTCCAATTCGAAGCAAAGAAAGACGACAAGAAAGACGCAAAGAAAGACGACAAGAAAGACGCAAAGAAAAAGAATGCTAACGAAGAAATGCGTGAGTACGTCGAAAAGGTTCAGGGCGGCGAGCTTGGCTCAAAGACTAGTGGCGACAACGGCACTAACACTAAGTCAACAGTAGCAAGTCCAAACAAAATGGGTGACGGCACTACAGACAACATCGTGCGCGATGACGAAGAAAGTGGCGGTGACCATGCTGGTCTAGGCGATCTAAACGCTAAAGACCATGACGCTGGCAACGTTAACAAGCCAGGTGGCAAAGCATCTAAGTCGATGAAGACTCAGTCAAAAGGCCACGGTGCTGAGAAAAAGGGATCAGGCGACAACGGAGTTAACTCTAAGTCACCACTCGGCAGCAAGAAGTAAAAGGGACATTTGAATGAGAACTTTACAAGAGAATTTGACATTCGACCAAGCTGGAATGGTCATTGAGTCTGCTGAGAACGCTACGGGCGGCAAGGACCTTTATATGAAAGGTGTTTGTATTCAAGGCGGTGTACGCAATGCTAACCAGCGTGTGTATCCTGTAAATGAAATTGGCAGGGCTGTCAAAACTCTCAATGATCAAATCACAGGAGGTTATTCAGTTCTCGGTGAAGTTGATCATCCAGAGGGTCTCAACATTAACCTAGACCGTGTAAGCCATATGATCACAGAAATGTGGATGGATGGACCAAACGGCTACGGCAAGATGAAAATATTACCGACTCCTATGGGGAACCTAGTAAAGACGATGCTTGAAGCAGGCGTTAAGCTAGGTGTCTCTTCTAGGGGCTCGGGTAACGTATCAGAAGATGGTAATAGCGAAGTGTCTGACTTTGAAATCATTACCGTCGACTGTGTCGCTCAACCAAGCGCGCCAGGTGCGTATCCAACCGCTATTTATGAACACATGATGAACACTAGAGGCGGAATGAAAGCGTATGAGCTAGCGGAAGCGGCAAAGTATGATCCAAAGGCACAGAAATATCTTAAAGAGAGCTTATTAACCATAATAAGCGGGCTCCGATAAGCGAGGAGAAAAACATGTTGGATGCATTAAAATCACTCTTCGAAAGCACAGCAATTTCGGAAGAAGTAAAAGCAGAACTACAAGAAGCTTGGGAAACGAAAGTTAGAGAAAATCGTCAACAAGTTACTGCTGAGCTTCGTGAAGAATTTGCCCAAAAGTATGAGCATGACAAGCAGACAATGGTGGAAGCTATTGATCAGATGCTCAGCGAAAGACTAGCTGAAGAAATTCAAGAGTTTGCAGACGATCGCAAGCAACTTGCAGAGGCCAAAGCAAAGTACTCAATGGCTATGCGTGAAAACGCAAAGACACTAAAGAGCTTTGTAATGGAGCAGCTAAAGTCTGAAGTGGCAGAACTACACGAAGACAAGAAGGCGCAGGCAGAGAAATTTGCTAAGCTGGAAGAATTTGTAGTTGACGCTCTTGCACATGAGATTGCAGAGTTTTACGAAGACAAGAAAGACCTATCAGAGACTAAGGTTCGCCTAGTACGCGAGGCTAAGGTACACTTTGGTAAGGTTAAGAAAGACTTCATTGAAAGAAGTGCTAAAGCAGTATCTGAAACAGTTGACGGAGCCCTACGCGGTGAAATCGGCCAGTTGAAAGAAGATATTGAAGAAGCACGTCGTAACGACTTCGGTCGCAAGGTGTTTGAAGCATTTGCTTCTGAGTATTCAAACAGCTACTTAAATGAAAAAGGCGAAACAGTTAAGTTGATGAAACTTATCAATTCGCAGAAGAAGCAAATCGAAGAAGCTAAAAAGGTTGCTACTAAAGCAAATACTTTAGTGGAATCACAGCAGAAGCAATATAAAAAGCTTCAAGAATCTACACGCAGAAAAGAGATCATGTCTAATCTAGTTGCTCCTTTGAACAGGGATCAAAAAGAAATCATGTCTGATTTACTTGAAGGCGTGCAAACAGATAGACTTCGAGTGTCGTTTGACAAGTATCTACCTAGTGTAATTGATGGAAACAAGAGAGTTCCACAAGGTCGCAAAGCAGTACTGTCAGAAGGCAAAGAAGTAACAGGCAACAAAGCAACAACACAAAATGACACAGCTAAAGCAGACGATTCAAATGTACTTGAGTTACGCCGTCTCGCTGGACTGAAATAAGGAGAATATGATGTCAGAACTATTAGAATCACGCTGGCAGGATACCAAAACTGCTCTTCTTGAAGGCCTTGACGGTAACAAGAAGTCTGTAATGGCAGCCACGCTAGAAAACACTAAGAAGCACTTGCAAGAGAGTGCAACAGCAGGCGCAACTTCAGCTGGTAACGTAGCTACACTAAACCGTGTAATCCTACCTGTTATCAGACGTGTAATGCCTACAGTAATTGCTAACGAGCTAGTTGGTGTTCAGCCAATGACAGGCCCAGTTGGTCAGATCCATACACTTCGTGTACGTTACGCTGATGGCGACAATGGCGCGAATGCTGGTGAAGAGGCTCTAAGCCCATTCAAGATTGCTGAAGCTTACTCAGGTGCTCCTGGAAGCAACAAGGCGCCAGCTGCAACATCTTCACTAGAAGGTAACGCAGGTAACCGTCTAAGCATCCAGATCTTGAAGCAGACTGTTGAAGCCAAGTCACGCAAGCTAAGCGCTCGCTGGACCTTTGAAGGTGCACAAGATGCACAGTCAATGCACGGCATCGACGTTGAAGCAGAGATCATGGCTGCACTAGCACAAGAAATTACTGCTGAAATTGACCAAGAGGTTCTAAGTAGCCTTGAAAGTCTAGCAGGTACAGCAAGCGAAACTTACGACCAGGCTGCCGTTAGCGGTACTGCTACATTCGTAGGTGATGAGCACGCTGCATTAGCTGTTCAGATCAACCGCGTAAGCAACTTGATCGCTCAGCGTACACGTCGTGGCGCAGGTAACTGGGCAGTGGTATCACCATTTGCACTAACTATCCTACAAAGTGCTACAACAAGTGCGTTTGCTCGTACAACAGAAGGTACTTTCGAAGCACCAACCAACACTAAGATGGTAGGTACTTTGAACAATGCTATGAAAGTGTATGTTAACACATACTCACCAGACAACGCACCAGTTCTTATTGGTTACAAGGGTACAAGCGAGTCGGATGCTGCGGCGTTCTATTGCCCATATATTCCGCTAATGAGCTCAGGTGTTGTGCTGGATCCAAGCACTTTCGAACCTGTTGTTAGCTTTATGACACGCTACGGCTATGTCGAGCTAAGCAACGCTGCTTCGTCACTTGGTAACGCAGCAGACTACCTAGGCAAGGTGGCTATTACTAACAGCAATGTTAGCTTCAGCTAATCTTCCTTAGGGATAGAGAAACTAAAATAGGTCCTACGGGGCCTATTTTTTTGACTATCCTTTTCGTGTGTGCTATAATGTAACTCAGTAGTGTATAAATACGTGCAGAGGCAGCCCCAAAGGTAATGTGATCAATGACAGTCAAAGACAGCTTAGTAAGTATAATAGAAAACACACCAGTAAGACAGTTGTCAGCTAAAGTCAAAGCAGATGCTACTGTTTACAGTTACGTAATAGCGTTCCCTGGAGACTCGTTGTCTGAAAAAATATACAATGCTGTTAACCCAGGAGCTAACGTCTGTGACTTAGGTAACAAGAAGAAGTTCAACAGCATAACACAGGGATATAGGTTTTGCGGAAGAGCTAATGTATGTTCTTGCGCAAAGGAGTCTGTGAGTAATAAAGTCTCTGCCACAAAGAACAACTATAGTAACTCTGAAAAAGAATCTATTTCTGAGAAACGTAAAAAAACAACGCTTGCTCGGTACGGCGTTGAGAACACTGGTCAGACTGCTGTAGCAAAAAAGAACCACGCTGCTGTGTACAACGACACAGAGAGAGTGGCTAATATTGTAGACGGTGTTCAAGAAACTAAACTGTTAAAGTACGGGTCACGTTTTTACAACAATCCAATACAGATTAAAAAGACGTTTAAAGAAAAAGATACTAATTACTGGTCTGCGAGATACTTTGACAAAGGTATTGAGAAACTTAGAGACCCAGCAGCAATGACAGAAATGTTTAATACTATGTCTGTGTATGATATTGCTGACGAGTTAAACGTTCATATACAAACTATATATAGATACTTAAATAAGCACAAAATAAAGCAACCGTTTAAGAGTATAGAAGAAAAACAAGTAGTTGATTTTATAAAAAGTTTAGGAATAACAAATATTGTAGAAAACAGTCGTTTGATACTTCCTTCGAGGAAAGAGATAGATATATTTCTCCCGGACTTTAATATAGCAATAGAGTACAACGGCGTGTATTGGCATCACGATGACGTGGATCATATTACAAGAAGTTATCATCATAACAAGTATAAAGAGTGTAAAGATCAAGGGATTCAATTAATAACTATCTTTTCAACGTACTGGAAGTCAAAGAACGACATTGTAAAGAAGTTTATAAAAAACAAATTAAATCAACAATCACAACGAGTATTTGCTCGTAAGTGTGTTATTAAAGAAGTAAGTTCTGTAGATTCAAAGACATTCTTAGCAACCAATCACATATTAGGTTATACTCCGGCAAGTGTCCGCCTGGGACTTTATTACAACGACGATCTGGTGTCTTTAATGACGTTTGCCCAAAAACGTATTGCTATAGGCAAAGCTGAAACCGGCCACGAACTGGTGCGATATGCTACCTCTGTATCTGTAGTCGGCGGAGCGTCAAAGTTGTTAAAGGCCTTTATGAAGCAGTATACCCCTGAGAAGGTTATATCGTATTCTGACAACGAATGGAGCAACGGTAACTTGTACCGAGTATTGGGGTTTACCTTAGAAAAAGAAATCCCGCCCAGCTACTGGTATGTGAAACCGAGAGAAGAACGCTTGTACCACCGTTTTACATTCTCGAAACAAAAGCTGGTTAAGAAAGGTTACGACCCAGCACTAACTGAAAAACAGATCACCAAGCAAATGGGCTTGTTAAAAGTATGGGACTGCGGAAAACTGAAGTGGGTACTTGAAAGATAAATACTTGTGTCAAAAATCGTGCCACATACAGTGGACTTATGCGGAAATGACCCGCCGCGTATTACTTAGAACGTAACCAAGGAGAAAACAAATGGGACGTCCGATAAACAAAAGACATTTAGGCCAAGTTGAATCTGGTACTACAGATGGCAACTTCACAGCAATTGTATACGTACCTGGTGCTTCGGTATCAGAAAACGGTATCATCATTAGCCAACGCTCAGAAACACTATTCGTAGTAAACGATACAGCAGACGGCACTGGTAACCAAGGTTCGTGCAGACTAGTTGACAAAGCTACTCCGGCAGAAGGCGAAATGGTTATTCAAGGATTTGTTGCAGGAAGCGGCACTCCAGTAAACATTCGTAAGCTACACAACAGAACTGTTATTGACTTTGACAACAACAGATACGACTGGGAAATCCAAGACGATTCAACTGCTAACATCCTAGTACTAACACAGATGTAATCCAACGGATAGGATTTAACGAATGTCAAAATTTCTAAACGTAACAAACGGTGATTACACAATTACAGTTGATGACGATGGTATTATCAATCTAAACGCTGCCTCTGTGGTAATCAACGGCGATTTAGATATCAGAGGCACACAGACAGATATTTCTACAACTGTATTAGTTGTTGAAGATAATATTATTGAACTTAACAAAGTTGACACTGGAGATCCAGAAGATATCTCTGGTATCTCAATAAACAGAGCTCAAGGCATTCCGAGTGCGTTATGGGTATTTGACGAATTTATTAAGTACGAAAGTCCGCAAAATCTGCCAGAAGATCAGGAGTTCGGCATCGGCGGCTGGGCGCCAAGAGATGTCAATAATTTGTATCTCGCGCTCGAGCTAACCAGTATTACTACTCCTGGTACTGACTTAAATCTGTTGGGAATATATAACGGACCGGGCGATACTGATCTGCCAAACCCAGGCAAACTAACTGTAAAAGGTACAGAAGCTTACGAAAATCGTGTTACAGAACCTAGTGATATCCCAAACAAAAAGTATGTTGACGATTCGATCCTAGCGTTTCTGAGTTCTGAGTTCCAGGACACAATACGTGAAGGCACATTCGCAGGAGCAGAAACAGAAGTTGAAGTACAAGACACAACTGTTACCGGTAACCCAAGTCAGATTAGGCTTTCTGTCGGTGGCGCTCTTGTTGCAACGTACTTCGAAGACAGTGTTAACTTATACGATATAAAAATCGACGGTAACGAAATTTCTGCCACGCAACCAAACGAAGATCTAGTACTAACAGCAAACGGAATAGGTGCTGTTCGTGTTGAAGACGGATTAAACTTAACAACAACGCCACACAACGGAACAGGGGTTATTGACCCAGCAGAGCCTGATTCGGGCACTTTGCTCTATAGCAAAGAAAGAGGATTAGGCGGCACAGGTGTGCATTTTGTTAACGAAGACGAAACTAGAGATGAAATTATTAGCGCCAATAGAGCGTTAGTATACAGCATGATTTTTTAATAGGAAACAAACATGGCAATAGCAAACGTACCAATTATAGAGCAGCCAGGCGACTCAGGTAACTATAGATGGGATGTGCTTACTGGGTCACTAGGAAAGAGATACGCAATCACTACGGTGTTGGTGTGTAACAAATACGATCCTGGAGCAGTAAGTCCAGAGAATGAAGAGACTGCTTTTGATATGCACCTTGTGCCAGCAGGCGAAGCTGTATCTCCAGACCAAACTATAGTTGTAAGAAAGCTATCGTTGCCAGCAGGTGAAACGTTTACGTTCGACTCAGAAAAGATAGTACTCGAAGAGGATGACAGACTAGTAATTGAAGGTGTAGTACCTGCGAACTTGGTAGCTACTGTAAGTTATTTGGAAGTATAAATGAGACTGCTAAAAGCGCAAAACACAAATCAAAGAAACATAAAAGGCAACGGTGTAAAGTACGATGTTGATGATCAAGTCATTATGGACAGTAACAACGTACTTCTTATTCCTAAAGGTTCTTTGTCAGAGCGTCCAGCTAATCCAACAAACGGACACATCCGTTTTAACACAGACGATGATCAGTTTGAAGCGTACCAAGACGGTGAATGGCGCGAGCTAAGGTTCAAAGAACCATTTAGAGATCCAGGCATTACTCAGCAATACTTGGGCGACGGTGACCTACAAGCAGGCAAAACAGTATTTGGGCCGTTGGATTCTGGTGATACAGATTATCCTGTTCCTGCAACTGCTAAGAATATCTTAGTGTTTGTAGAGAACGTTTATCAAATTCCAGGACCGTTGCTGGATAGCAACACTATCGAAATTCACAACTATACACTTCAAGAAAGTACAGTAGGTATTCCACTGTCAGATCCAACAAATGCTAGTTATGCACCTGGCTGGTATATAGTATTTGAAAGTCCGCCAGACGATGGCAAACCTGTAGTAGTTACACACAACTTCGACAAATAAAGCTGCTATATGCAGCTTTTTTATTCTATATAAACGATAAATACTTGTGATGCAGAAAAGGATAATGCAGGAACAAACCGTGGTTAACCCGCGAGGTAATGAGGTTAGAGGGACAGGATCCCCGCATAAGGAGACATAATGGCTGTTGGTAGAATTTCGGGTCCGCTATTAAAAGCAAACCTAGAGAGAAATGGAATAGATTTAGCAGTTGAAACCAGTCTCCTTTATTTTGATGTAAACAACAACCGCATAGGTATTAACACAGCAACACCTGCTTACGACTTAGATGTAGCAGGCACCACCCGCACTACTGATTTACTTGCAGGCTCTGCAGAAGTAGATAATGTAAAAATTGACAACTCAGAAATAACTGCTCTTGCAGGCAACCTTGAAATCAACAGTGCAACAACTACTGACTTTGTTAATATAAACGGTCTTGCATTTTCACGCAATATAATGACCACTGTCGCATCAGGCGACAACATTCTTGTTAACACCGACTCAGGCGGTGAAGTAATAATCAACAACAGGCTGTTTATTCCTGATGAGAACTCGCTGTCGAACGATATGATCTTCGGTAGTGTAACTATATTAGGCGAGCCTACACAAGCCGAAATCAGCACTAACGTCGGCAACCTTGATCTAGAACTTAGAGCAAACGGTACTGGCGAAATTATTCTAAACAGCGTTACTGATATTAACGGCAACTTAAATGTAGACGGTAATGTTGATGTAACAGGTAACATTTCAGCAGACGGTAATATTACTGTAGGCGGCAATATTACTATTGGTGACGCAAACACCGACACTATTACAATATCAGCAGACTTTACATCAAGTATCCGTCCAGATGTATCTGATACTTATGACATTGGTACTCCAAGTAAGATTTGGAGAGACTTGTATGTTGCAGACTTCCTACTAACTGACAACAGAATTTCAACAACAGTTACAGACGGCGATATCAATATTACGCCAGCTGGTGAAGGTACAATAATTGCAGACACTACGAAGTCGATTAGAGTTCCGAATGGTACAACTGCTCAGCGTCCAACAGTAACAGACCCAGGGCACACGCGCTGGAATACAACCGACAATCGCTACGAAGGCTTTGACGGAACTGTTTGGCGTCCTATTCCTTTTGGACAGGTAATTCAAAGAAACTATTTTACTGCTTCTGCCGGACAGACTGTGTTTACTGGCACAGACGACAACGGAAGTACTTTTAACATTATAGCTGGAACAGAGATAGTTGTCAAGAACGGCGAAGTCCTAGAAAAGACTTCAGACTACACGGTCACTAATACAACACTTACTCTTACTGCTGGCGCGAACCTAAACGACGAAGTTAACGTTATATCATTTGGCACCTACACAATCGGTGACGTTGTTAGACAGAGTACAGGTGGTACGTTTAACGGCGGTATTACAGTTACTGGTAACTTATCGGTTACAAACAACTCAACAACCAACGGTACTTTGTTTGCTAATGGTGCGAGCACTTATCTCAATTCGTCAAACACGAATACAGTTGATAGGATCCCGTCAATAGGCACAGCAGCTAATGGTGCTAACCCAACAAGTGATGATAACCAAGACAGAGGCATCAACTTCAAATGGCATGATGGCGGCACATCTAAAAACGGGTTCTTTGGATTCGACGACTCTACAGGTTACTTTACTTTTGTTCCTGACGCTAGTATAGCAGGTAACATTGTATCCGGGACACGCGGTGACATTCAAGCAACTAATTTCAGGGGTAACGTAATATCTCCTAACGTGTCGACTAGCACTATTACAACTACAGGTAACGTCGTAATAGGCGGTGACTTAACTGTTGCTGGGACACCGACGTTTAACTCGACTGATGCACTAAAGTTGCCAACGGGTGACACTAGTGAACGACCAGCATCACCTACTGTAGGTGATATAAGATATAACTCACAGCTCGCACGATACGAAGGGTATAACGGAACTGTTTGGACTTTACTAGGCGGTGTTGCTGACACAGACCAAGACACCTTTGTTCGTGCAGAAACTACGCCAACAGCAGACAATGACCAGTTAGAGTTCTTTGTAGCTAGTACTAGAGAATTGTTAGTTGACAGTAACGGTTTAACTCTAAACCAACAGTTAACAGTACCAAACGGCGGTACTGGTGTAACATCGTTTACTACGAACGGTGTTCTATTTGGTGACAACACAAGTGCTATACAGGTTACAGCAGCAAGTAATCCAGGCTCAAACGCAAACACAAGTTATGGCGTGCTTTCAACAGACGTGAACAACATTCCGCAGTGGACTGATACAATCGACGGCGGCGCTTATTAATGATCAAGGTAACATATAATGTCAACTAGAATTTTACACAAAAGAAACTCAACAGCAAATACGCCTCCACAAGCAGGTGACTTGTCAGCAGGCGAGTTAGCATTTAACACAGCCGACGGTAAGCTGTATCTCAAGCGCGACGACAACGTTATTATAGATGTTTCACAGTCTATCTTCCAACGCGACACAAAGTTTACTGTAGTAGACGATGGTGTAAACCCTGGAACAATCACAGGTGAAATTGACGGTACCCAGGTGCTACAGGTAGACGCTGCTGGTGTAACACTAGACGGTGGACTAGAGATTAACTCTGCAGAAACACTATTTTTTAACGATGCTGACAATAGTGAGTATGTAGGAGTAAGAGTTCCCGACACCGTTGGCTCTAGCTATATCATTAAGCTGCCTGACACACTACCACAGGATAAAAAGTCTTTATTGTCGATTGATAATAAAGGTAACACCCTATGGGACGAAGTTAACCCATTTGCCGCCTTTACAATCTATGTAAGCGAAGAGTATGGCGACGATACAGGCGACGGTTTCCAAAATCCTGTTAAGACAGTTAAGCGTGGTGCACAGTTAGCAGCAGAGATGTCGAAGGTTCCTACTACACCTGCTACTGATAGTCAGCTAGCAGTTAAAAGGCTGGTACCAGACAACATTGACTTCTTGATCGAAGAAACTATAGGCTTTGTCAACACAACATATCCTGGATTGACATATACAGAAAACCTATGGCGTAGTACATTTAGGTTGGCAATCGAAGCTGTTCGATATGATAACTTTCTTAGTGGTAACTCGGCCACAGTAGCCGCTGGCGAGACAGCAAACACAGACATTACTGATGAAACAGAGTTTGTTGCGGCATTAGAACATCTACGAGATATTACAGTCAACGTAATTAATAATCAACCTCCTGCAACAAGCTACCAGGGACTCATTGAACAAGAGACTGTAGAACAACTAGACGGAAGTGCAGAAAACTCTAACATTATCGCAGGTTACAATACGATTAGAGACATCATTTCTAGTGACACTTCACCAGCAGTAGTTGAAGCAGACTTTAAAGTTGTTCCAGTAACAGTTAGTCTTGCGGGAGGTGAGTTTAATGTAGACAATCCTGTGATAATTTCTGACAACGTAACAGTAAGCGGTTCGAGCTCTCGTGGTGTTGTACTACGCCCATTAAATGCTAACGCTGACATGTTCAGAGTGCGTAACGCAAGTGGCATATTAAACCTAACCTTGCGTGATGCAATAGACGCCTCGGGCAATCCTACAGGCAAGTTCCAGTGGGCGGTAGCATTTGACGATCCATCTGATCCTACTGTTAGTCGAGTAGACTACTTTGGTCTGCTTAACACTAAACCAGTAATTAGTGTTCCACCACTATTTCAAAACGTACTCCTTGTTTCGTTCTTAGGAGCAAACGGTATTGAAGTAGACGGGTCAAAAGTTGATAGACCTGCTAGCTTTCCTGCACCAGAAGTACAGCGACAGATTTTCCGAGGCTTTGGTTTTGCGTTTTCAACCTTTGGTGGCATAGGTGTACTAGCGTCCAATAACGGTAATGCCCAGATCAGTTCATGCACGTTCTCGTTCTGTTCAAACGGCATATACGCACGCTCGGGCGGTTTCGTCGAAGCTACAAACTCAGGTACTGCATTTGGTATCTACGGTCTGCGTGCTTCAGGATATCGTCAATCGGCTCTCTTAGATGACACAGGTATTGTTGTTGACACAGGACTTACAGCAGAAGGTACTCAGTTTATGCGTCTAGTGGGACCAAGAAGATTCCCATTAGAAGAATATGTTATTAGAATAAGGGATGTCGGAACAGAAGCCGACATAACAAATTCTTTTAAGACGCCGACTACTGTTAACTCATTTAACGCGGCAACAGCCGTAAATGCATCAACTAACGTGTTTACAATTACAAGTCACGGGTACTCCGACGGTGATGCTGTGGTATACTCACCTGATGGTAACACACCAATCGACGGACTAGAAGAGGGTGTTTCGTATTACGTTGACGCTGTTACAACAGATACATTCGAGCTTTACAACGACGAGGGTCTACAGTTTGCTGTTAATATAACAGCAGCGTCAACAGGCACACACGAGTTCTCAAGTGACACTGAAGAGTTCTTTATTGAGAGTCGTAGAGACCTACACGCAGACTACCAAGTAGTTGTTACCGAGCCAGGTTCATTTGCTTTCCAACCAGGTGACTTGATACTAGGCACAACCGTCGGCCAGACAAACACTGCATACGTATATTCATACAACGACAGCACAGATACGTTAATACTATCAAACGAAGAAACAGCTGGTAGTAAAGTTTTGTTCGATAACACCAGTGTTATTACAGACATCGCTGGGTCAAGCGTTAGTATTAACGTTAATTCTGCTAATTCGTTAAGCGAGTATAGAACAGCAACAGTAATTGTTGACTCAACTGTGCCAGCAAGTACGGTTCAAAATATCAGCAACGCCGAAGGTCAGATTATTAGACTACATAGGCCAAGTACTGTTGTAGCAAGTTCACATGTATGGGAATATGCAGGCGCTGGCACAGACTTTGATGCGCTAGACGAAACACTGTGCTGTAGTGAAGGAACTACCTTCCAGTACAGACAAGACTTGCCAGGCCGCGTTTATCCGACAGGCTCTGACGAACGAGGCGACTGGAAACTCAACGGAATAATGGTAGCCGAACCAAGAGGCAACAAAGTTAAGTTCAACAGTATAGTTGAGATGGAAGACCTGCGAGTAGTTGAACTATCTCTTAACGATGTAACAGTTACTGAGATATCAACTGACGTTGGCCTAGGTGACAACGAGCCGTTCGGTGCGCAGGACACGAGACTTTCAACTCAGCGAGCTGTTAGATCATTTGCAGCCAACAGACTAGGCAACGTACTCGATAAAGCTGTATCGTCATCTGCGGTTCCTAGGGCACTAGTACAGCTAAACGCTAATGGTCAGATTAACGCTGGCCTACTTCCTCCGGGACGAGGTATCTCGACTATTCCTGTCGCCGGATTTGAATCTCGCTTAGATGTCAGCAGAGAAATTCCTGCAACATCTCTACTAGTTGGTGACCAGGTTGCTGAGACTTACGACCAACAAGTGTTAGACCTAACAGGCACTGTGACAGTCGCTAAAGGCAGTGAAATTATACAGCAAAACACAGGAGCAACAGGTTACGTTAAAGAAGACGTTAGTTCAGGAACTTCTGTAATTTTAGTAGGTCCACTAAGTGGCACATTTAACACAACTGACGAACTAGAAGACGACGGTTCTGCCCTAGGAGCAAACAGTGTTCCTACTGTAGTTGGCACAGTTGACACTATCACAGACAACTACTTCTTGACTACAGACACAGATAGCCAGTTCTTGCAGTTGAGTACATCAGGCACATATGACTTTACTGGGGTTACAGCCGTAGAAAGTGCACGTTCAGGCGGCACTGGTGATATTACAAGCGGTCCTGTTGAAGGCGTGCTCACAACTGTCAACAACCTCGTTGCAGGCAGCGGCTATACTCCGTTAAGTGGTACTGAGACATACGAGCTTGTAAGTTTAACAGGTGGCACTGGCACAACCGCTCACGCAGATATTACTGTTACTGACGGTGCAGTAGTTGATGTAGACATTAGAAGAGGTGGTGAAGACTACGTAGTCGGCGATACTCTAAGTGCTAACGCAGCAGACATCGGCGGCACAGGTTCTAGCTTTAGTGTTGACGTTGACTCTGTTCAGGTACGTTTGTTTGTAGACCTAACAGGCAATCGTATACAGTTTAATGCAAACTCGCAGGTTCCTGACTACATTGAAGACGCAAATGCTGACGTGAATACTATTGCTGACCTAACAGTAGCAAACGTACAGAACTTTGATGCAGAAGACACAGGTGCAGCAGGTGACGTAAGTTACTTGTCAGAAACAATCACAATTACTGGACACCCATACGCAAGTGGTGATCCTGTTGAGTATGATGACGGCGGCAACGGCATAATTGGCAACTTAACAGTTGGCAACTCTTATTGGGTTAAGGTATTAGACGCAAACACTATTGAATTATACGCAGACTATGCATTGTCTAGTGGTAGCCAGATATTATTTGGAACCCAGTCAACTGGCGTGCACAGCTTAACTAGATACACAGTCGACACGAACATTAACGAATTTGTCATTATAAATCACGGATACAATACAGGTGATCCAATTCAGATTGAAGGCAGTGACTTGCCAGATCCTTTGGAAGATGGCGAATTCTTTTATGTAGGTAGTGTAAGGCCTGACTCGTTTACAGTCCACGTGTCTCGCACAGATGCGTTAGCTAGTATATCAGGTGCTAGTATAAGTCCTGTTGTGTTCTCTACCACAGGCACAGGTTCAGCAACATTTACTACTCAAAACGTTGAAGTAGTCGGAGCAGTAAATACGTCTTCAAGAGATATCGCAAACTGGAATGTCATATCTCAGCAGACTATTGATGCTTCTAACATTGTGAGCGGTACAGTAGCTACTCAGAGACTTGCTTCGGGTACAGCTAACGACACAACATTCTTGCGAGGCGACCAATCCTGGGCACGAGCAGTTCAGACAATGACAACTCCGTCAACTGATCCTATTCGTTTAACAGGCACGTTCTTTACTGACACTGGCACTGACTTCTATTACGATTCTGTGCAAGTAGCAGTGAATTCAGTTCAGCCTGGAACAGACCCAACATACTCGACTCTAGGTGTTGCGCAGTTTAATAAGAACCAATTTAACATCAGTGCTGGTCAGGTGTCTATCCTTAACAATACTATTAACGCTGGCTTCTTAAATGGTAATGACGGTTCTTATTACCTTGATCCTGCTAACATATCAGGCACAGTGCAGACCGGAATAGGCGGCACTGGTCTAACAACATATACTACAGGCGACTTGCTCTACAGTGGTGCGTCTAACAGTTTATCTCAGTTAGCGATTGGCGCTCCGAACACCGTCCTTACAAGTAACGGTAGTATCCCGGCCTGGCGTTCAAGTCTTACTCTTGCAAGCACCCTAACTGTTGCAGGCATAACAGAAGTTACCAACGCAACTCAGTCGTCTAGTACAACGTCAGGCGCATTGCAGGTTGACGGCGGCGCTGGCATAGTTAAGAACTTAAATGTTGGCGGAGACACTGACATCGCAGGCGGATTAACAGTTAACGGTAATACAACCTTTAACTCACCTTCATTCAACTCAACTGGCCTTACTATTGTGGTAGCAGATGGATCAGCAAATGCTGCCGCGGCAGACGGCGCCGGCTTAGTTGTTGACTTAGGGTCAAGCGGTACGTCAAGTTTCTTGTACGATAGCAGTGACAATGTAATGAACCTTAACAAAGGGTTAACACTTGACAACGGATTGTCAGGTGATACAATCTTTACAATTCGCGCGGACTCAGACGATAATGCTGAAGGCGATCACCCGAGCATACGTCTAAAGCAAGACGGTGACAATGTTGACTACAGAATTGGCTTGGGCGTTAACGACGGTGATACTGTAGGGGCAACTGCTAACGCATTAGTAATTAATGCATTGTCAGGTGTTGCCGCAGACTCATTAAAGTTCTCGCCAGATAATGGTGTAACAGTTAACACAATATTCCATGACGGTTATCATCCAAACGCAGACACACTTACAACAGCAAGAAATATCAGTGTAAGTGGTGCAGTTACAGGTAGCGTTAGTTTTGATGGCTCAGGCAATGTTGATATTGCAACAACAGCAACCAGTGACCCTACCTTAACACTAGCAGGTGACTTGAGTGGTTCAGCAACGTTTACTAATCTAGGCAACGCTACACTGACTGCCGCAGTAGCAGATGACAGTCACAACCACACAACACTAAGCAACGTTACAGCAATTAACTTTGCGGCCCAGACCACTGACGCAGCTTCAATATCAACTATTATTGATGTTGATACTACTTACTTAGACTTTAATTTAGGTAACGACAATAACCAAGAAGAGTTCCGTTGGAGATTCTCTCCGGATGGGTCTTCGTCGTACACTGCAATGCGTCTTGTGCCACAGACTGATACTCAATCTTCGCTTGAAGTTTCAGGCAACGTTAGAAGTGAATCTATTGTACTGCAAGACCTAGTAGTTAAGACTGTGGCAACAGCGTCGACAACCACTACTGGGCAGTTTACTTTGATAGAGTTCCCAGCAGTAGACTATCAAAGTGCAGAAGTGTTCATTCAGGCAGTCGAAGGTAACTTTGTCCATGTATCGAAGCTGATTATTGCACACAACGGAACTACAGCTTCTGCAACTGAGTTCGGTTCAATTAAAACCGACGGTGTATTGTTTACAACAGATGTTGATATCAACAGTGGTAATGTAAGAGTATTAGTCACATCAGCACAGGTAGATTTAACTGCGTACACAGCTAACTACACGCTAGTTTCTAGATCACCGGCAACTACAATAGCAGGCGGTGCGCCACTAGTAGTTTCAGACTTTAGCCCTAACAGTTAATCTGCATGGCTAGAACTAGAAGTTAAATAGTGTATATAGAACAATTAACAAGGAGTTAGCTGGATGGCTAATGATAGAAATTTTGAGGTAAAGAACGGATTATTAACTACGCAGACTGTAACAGCAGGCGCGTTTGTAGGTGACGGTAGTCAACTTACAAACCTAGACTATGCGAAGATAACCTCAAACTTACCAGACCCTATTCTAACGCTTGCAGGTGATGCAAGCGGTACAGCCACATTCACAGATCTAGGAAATGCAACACTAACGGTTGCAATCGACGGTGGTAACGCAGATACTTTCGTTAATCTAGTTCCTGCTGACTTTACTCTTGACCGTGTAACAGACAACGGCAACACAACTACAAACGCTATCTCGGTTGGCAACATTACAGCCGGTGGATATCTAAGAGGACCAGCAAGTCTTACTATTGATCCAAGTCCGTACGGTGACATTGGCGGTACAGTAGTAATCAGAGGTAACCTACAAGTTGACGGTGTAACAACAACGGTTAACTCAACAAACATCAGTGTTGACGATGTTAACATAGAACTAGCAGCAGGCGCAGAAAATGCAGGAGCAGCTAACGGCGCCGGCCTAACAGTTGACCTAGGTACAGATGGTGCTACAGCTATAACATACGACTCAAGTGTTAATCGCTGGACGTTTGACAGAGACGTTGAAGCCGATACATTTATAGGTGACTTAACAGGTAACGCAACTTCGGCAGACCAATGGAGCACCGCTAGAACAATTACGCTGACCGGCGCAGTTACTGGTAATACTTCAATCGATGGTTCAGGGAACGTCACTTTGGCAACTACCGCCACAAGTGATCCTACCCTAACACTAGCAGGTGATGCAAGTGGCACGGCCACGTTCACAGACCTTGGTAACGCAACTCTTACAGTCGCAATAGACGGTGGTAATGCTGACACGTTTGTTAATCTAGTCCCAACAGACTTTACTCTTGATTTTGTAACAGATAATGGTGCGTCAACTTCTAACAACCTAGCAATAGGCGATTTAACAGCAGGCGAAATTACAGTTGACAATATTATCTCGTCTGGTTTCTTGCGTGGTCCTTCAACGTTTACAATCGATCCGGTGGCCTACCTTGACAACACAGGCACAGTTGATATTGCCGGCAACCTAGAAGTAGGTGGCGCGACTACTACAATTAACTCAACTGATGTTACTATTGCCGCTGCAAACATTGAACTAGCATCAGGCAACGTGTCAAACGCCACCGCAGCAGACGGCGCAGGTATAACAGTTGATCTAGGCACAGATGGTACTACTTCTGCTATCTACGACGCAGGAACAGATAGATGGGTATTTGACAGAGTAGTTGAAGCAGATTCGTTTGTAGGTGCAATTGCAGGCACGGCAGCAACAGCTGACCAATGGACTACTGCACGAACTTTAACACTTACTGGGTCTGTTACTGGCAGCGTTAGTATAGACGGTTCACAGGACGTTACGCTTAACACATCACCAACAAACGATCCTACTCTAACTATTAACGGCGACGCGGCTGGCTCGGCTACATTCACTAACTTAGGAGACGCTACTCTTACACTTGCGGTTGATGGTGGTAACGCAGATACACTTGATAACCTGGACTCAACAGACTTCACACTTGACTTTGTTGCAGCAAATGGTAATACTACTTCTAGTCCTATAACAGTTGGCAACATAACAGCAGACGATGCTAGTTTCGATAACATTACTACTACTGGATACCTCAGAGGTCCTGCAAACTTTGTGATTGATCCAGCAGCTTTTGGCGACGATACTGGCACAGTGGTCATTGCAGGTAACTTGCAGATTGACGGTACCACAACTACTATTAATTCAACTAATGTAAGTGTTGAAGATCTACAAATTGAACTTGCGTCAGGTGCCACAAATCCAGCAGCAGCAGATACAGCAGGTCTACTAGTTAACCTCGGCAGCAGCACGGTTGCGTCGATTACATACGAGTCAGCCAATGACTTATGGGCATCTAACAAGCCGATAGTTGCAACTACGTTTGCCGGCGACTTAATTGGCAACGCCGACACAGCGAGCACTTTAGAAACAGCAAGAAACGTCAGCTTATCTGGTGCTGTTACCGGTGTTGCTAGCTTTGATGGTTCGAGCAATATTACAATTGCAACAACAGCAACAAGTGATCCTACACTTACATTATCAGGTGATGCAAGTGGTACAGCTACGTTTACAAACTTAGGTGATGCTACTCTAAGTGTAAGTATTGATGGCGGTAATGCTGATACGTTCGCTACCTTAGTGCCAACAGACTTTGATCTTGCGAGAGTAACAAACAGCGGCAACACAACAACCAATAACATCTCAGTAGGCACTGTTACAGCAACTGACTTTATCGGCGACGGTAGTCAAGTGTCCAATATTAACTTTGCTAACATCAGTAGCAACTTACCAGACCCTACGCTAACGCTTGACGGCGACGCGACAGGCACCGCTACGTTTACGGATTTAGGCGATGTCACACTTAACGTAACAGTCGACGGCGGCAATGCAGAGACGCTAGACGGTATAGACTCAACTGGCTTTACCCTCGACCGTGTAACTGGCAATGGCAGCACAACAACTAACGCTATCTCAGTCGGCAACATCACAGGCAGCACGATTGATGTAGGGCAGATAACAACCTCGGGCAACTTGCGCGGGCCTGCAACGTTTATTATAGACCCAAGTCCGTTTGCTGATATAGCAGGTACTGTAGTTATTCGTGGTGACCTAGAAGTAGAGGGCACAACCACTACTATTAACTCAACTACAATAAGTGTTGATGATGTTAACCTTACACTAGCAAATGGTGCAACCAACGCTGGAGCTGCCGACGGAGCAGGCATAACAGTTGACTTAGGCACAAACGGAACAACCGCGTTTACTTATGTTGCGTCACTTGACCGTTGGGATCTTGACAGAGAACTACAAGCAGGAAGATTCATTGGCGATGTTACTGGCGATGTTACTGGCGATGTTACCGGAAACGCTGACACAGCATCTGCTTGGGAAACTGCTAGAACTGTTACGTTGTCTGGAGCAGTTACAGGGTCTGCAAGCGTCGACGGTGCAAGTAACGTAAACATAGCAACCACAGCTACAAGTGATCCTACACTAACGCTAGACGGTGACGTAAGTGGTACAGCTACGTTTACTAACTTAGGCGACGCAACCTTAACAGTCGCAGTAGATGGTGGTAATGCCGAGACTCTTGACAACTTAGACTCTGCCCAGTTCTTGCGCTCAGACACAGACACAATATTTGATTCTAACTCAGACACACAAAGGTTATACATCACTGCGGAAGGCAATACAGACGAATCACTGTCATTCTCAGTTAGTGGTAATACTGCGTTTATACGAAGAGAAGAAATAGGATCTACAGCAAACCTACAGTTTGATTTAACAGGCTCACTAGGTACTGGAAACATTGTATTTGAACACGATGGCACCGATACACAAATTGTTATTGACTCTAATCGTGTGCTTACGGAAGCAGACTTATTAGCAATCAGTGACGCAGATACTTTGGACGGTGAAGAAGGTACATATTATCTTGACTTCAATAACTTTACAAGTGCACCTAGTCCGACCCTAACACTGAGTGGCGACGCCGCAGGCACTGCTACGTTTACAGAACTAGGTAACACAACTCTAAACGTTTCAATTGATGGCGGTAATGCAGATACACTTGATAACTTAGATTCTACTCAGTTCTTGCGCTCTGACCAAAGTGATACGCTGGAAGGTAGTTTAACACTGCAAGCAACAGGTCCAGAAGTATTTCTGGACAACACAACTGCTGGTGGTGAATCTTTAAAAATTAAAACAACCACCACAGAAAGTTTTATTAAGTTCACTAATACCGGTAGCTTTGGTATACAACCTGTGTCAGATGTTGCAACAGATGTAACCGCTCCGGTTGCGTTTGTTATGGCCGGCAACGGCGACATTAGTATGTCTGGTGACGTATCCGTTGGCGGCATTATCTCAGGCGACGGTAGCGGCTTGTCAAACCTTGACTTCAACGACATCACAGCTAATATACCAGATCCTACTCTAACACTAGATGGTGACGTAAGTGGTACAGCTACCTTTACTAACCTAGGTAACACAACACTTTCTGTTAGTGTTGATGGCGGCAACGCTGACACTGTTGACAATCTAAGTGCTACTGACTTTACGCTAGACAGAGTAACGTTCTACGGTAACAACACAGTTAACCCGATCAACGTAGGCACAGTAACAACATCAGGTGCTTTAAGAGGACCAGCAACGTTTATAGTTGACCCTGTGCCGTATGATAACATCGGTGGTACTGTTATCGTTAGAGGTAACCTACAGGTCGAAGGTACAACTACAACAATAGAATCGACTGCGGTTACAATCGAAGATGTCAACATTGAATTAGCAAATGGCGCAGCGAATGCGAGTGAAGCAAACGGTGCAGGTATTACGGCCAACTTAGGCACAGACGGTAATGCGACAATCACATATGACTCGCTTACTGACACCTGGAACATGAACAAAGATCTGGTCGCAAGCAACTTTGTCGGTGACCTAACAGGTAATGCAGATACAGCAACACGTTGGGCTGTAACTAGAAATATCAGCGTAAGTGGTGCAGTAACAGGCACAGCGACAATTGACGGTACAGGCGACGTTGATATTACTACAACAGCAACCAGTGATCCAACACTAACACTAGACGGTGACGTAAGTGGTACAGCTACATTTACTAACCTAGGTGATGCAACATTAACGGTTAGCGTTGATGGCGGTAATGCAGATACACTTGATAACTTAAATTCGACTCAGTTTGTTAGAAGTGATGTCGACGATACGTTAGATGGTACGTATACAGTAACAGGTGCACTAACGGTCGACGGTGACTTGTCTGTTTACGGCAATACCATAAACTTTATTTCAGGCACAAGCGCACGCATCGAAGTAACTGATGTCGATACAGCAAACACTGGATCGGAATTTGTATTCTACGGTGACGACACTGAAGGCAACGCAAAGCTAAAAGCCAACGAGTATGAAGGCGACACTGTTAGAACATACAAAACAAGTTACACAAATACAGCAAGAACAGAAGGCGTAGACGTAGAGTACAACGACAATTCTAAGTCACTAGACTACAACTTCTTCTAAAGGAAATTAAATGGGCTTAGTAGCATACTATCCGTTAAATGGCAATTCGCAGGACTATATTACTGAAGATTTTGCAACTGTAGAAAACGTTATTTGGACAGACGGTAAAGTTGGAGACTGTGGTAGTTTTAACGGTACAACCTCACAGATTATTATTCCCGACGAACCTAAATACAAGTCTAGGTCAGAAATAAGTGCGGCAGCTTGGGTTTATTCTACACGGAACTTAGCAGCTCGTCAAGTGGTATTAATGGTCGGCCGCGACATGAGTTCAGGATACCTCTTACTAACTGACGACGGTACAACATTTAGAGCTAGAATTAACACCTCAGGTGGTCAGGTGGAAGCGTCAGCAACAGTGACCCTAAACACATGGAACCACTTTGCGTTTTCGTATTCATACGAAACTGGTCTGCGTCTATACTTGAACGGAGCATTGATTAGCGAACAGCCAGCAAACGGTACTATCACTTATCCTGAGATATTTGGCGACGGTAATTCTATAGGTGCTCACGGAGGTCAGTATTACTTCGAAGGGTTTATTGACGAGGTCGAACTATACAATCATGTGCTTTCCGCCAAGGAAGTGCAAAACATTTATAGAGCACTTTATTTTTCTGCTAGCCTGCGTTATTCATCTAACTCAAACGTCAAAGAAGATACAATAACCGAGGTTGGCACAGTTACCTTTAACAATGGCTTTATAGGAACAAGCTCGGGCGGCATCGAATACAACAACCTAGATGCCAGAATAACCGAGGCAACGGTTAGCATATACGCAAGACTAGATGCAGTTGGGTTAAATCAAGTACTTGATACTTCTCTGCCAAGAGGTATTGTATTAAAGTGGCAGGACAATTCATCTAGTGCACTAGTTGGCGGCTTTGATGGAAGTTTCGTAACTGTCCCTATAACCTATACACTAGGACAAGAAATACATATTGTAATGACCTATGACGGGTCAACTCAAAAGTTTTTTATTGACGGACAAAAAGTTCAAGAAAACGCTAAGACTGGTGCATTCAATTTATCTACGTTATATGTTGGCAAGTATTTTGCTAATTCAGATTACGACTTTGAAGGCAAGCTAAGAGATGCACAGGTATTTCAAAGGTTGTTCTCAGAAACAGAAGTGTATGAGTTCTCTAGAAACGCTATGTCCATTCACAATACTGGTATTATGCAACCTAAGTATTTGATCGAAACAGGTAACGAACTAGACTTTCTTTCTGTTAGATATGATAGTATACAAATAGGCGAGTTTAGCGAGATAGGCGCTGGAAGAGAAATGGTAAACTGGTTACCGTTTAATGACTCGAATGTAGACAAAACAGGCATAGGTACAGATGCAACGTTAAATAACGGAGCATTTGTTGATGTAGACGGCTTGTTTGTGGACGGTACAGACGATTATGCAACTATAAGTCAACCAGACTTAGATTTTAGTTCTCATCATTGGACTGTTTCGTTTCTTATATATCCGCTAGCAATCGACGGAACGTTTGTAGTGTCACCAAACTCTGCAGGAGTAGATCACGGATTTAGGTTCGGCGGCTCTGGCAATATCTCGATGCTGTACGCTGAGTCAGCAGATACTAACACTAGAGCAGTAACAGGTAGCTTGCCGTTAAACGAATGGACACACGTTGTTGGACAGATTGATGAAAACTTGACAGCACGACTCTTTATAAATGGTGAACTAGTAGACGAAGAAACAAATACTATTCCTATCGCATACTGGACAGATGGCTGGAGTATTGGCCAAAGAGCAAACGCTACTTTCTACAGTAATTTTAGAATGAAAAACTTTAAAGTCTTTGATTCGGTATTAACTGTACAAGAAATCGGTGCTGAATATAGAATGGGCAAAGCTTCGGTAAATAAGAACACTGCATACGCAAAAGAAATAATAGAAGGTTAAAAACACTAAATGGCTAGATTAAACGATTCGATTACGTTTGGCAATCACTCAATAACAGGTGACGTAGACGTCGCTGGACAGCTTATAGTTGCTGGTTCGCAAGTTATCACCTCATCAACTGTAGCAACTACCGCTGACGCACTAGAAACAGCTAGGACGATTACTCTAGGTGGTGACTTATCTGGCAGTGTGTCATTCGATGGCTCGCAGGATGTAACCATTACTGCTACGGTTGCAGACGATAGTCACAACCACATAATTGCTAACGTAGACGGGTTACAAGCAGCTCTTAGCAACAAACTAAGCCTAACAGGCAAGGCAGCAGATGCTGAATTATTAGATGGCCAAGAAGGTGCATTCTACCAAAATGCTTCAAACTTAAATGCCGGTACAATCAGTGACGCTCGTCTTCCAGGTACTATTACAAGTGACGTTACAGGCAACGCTGCAACAGCTTCGCAGTGGCTAACATCTCGCACTATTACACTTGGCGGCGATCTAAGCGGCTCGGCGGGAATTGACGGTAGCTCTAACGTAACGCTGAGTGCCACTGTAGCAGACGACAGTCACGACCACATAATTGCCAACGTGGACGGACTTCAGACTGCCCTTGACGGCAAAGTAGGAGTTAACGCAGTCGCAGCCGACTCAGACTTGCTTGACGGCCGAGAGGGCGTATTTTATCAAAACGCAACAAATCTTATCTCTGGCACTGTTAACGATGCACGATTGCCTAACACAATCACGAGTGACATCACAGGCAACGCTGCTACTGCAACGGCATTAGCAACGGCAAGAACTATTTCTCTAAGTGGTGACGTGTCTGGCGCCGTTAGCTTTGACGGAACAGCGAACGCAGCAATAACAGTAACAGTAGCCGACGATAGTCACAACCACATAATTGCTAACGTAGACGGGTTACAAGACGCACTTGATACAAAACTCAGTAACAGTGGTACAGCAGCAAACGCTACACTACTTGACAACTTGGATTCTACACAGTTCCTGCGTTCAGACGCTGAAGCTATATTTGATTCTGCATTAGACACACAAAGACTATACATCACATCTGAAGGTGCTACTGATGAGTCGTTGTCGTTCTCAGTCAACGGTAGTACTGCGTTTATAAGAAGAGAAGAGCTGGGAACTTCGGCAAACCTACAGTTTGATTTAACAGGATCTTTAGGAACAGGCAACATTGTATTTGTGCACGACGGTACCGATACACGTATTATAATCGACAACAACCGTGTTCTTACTGAAGCAGACGAAGGCGCAGGCAACGGATTAGACAGTGACACGTTAGATAGCGAGGAAGGTACCTATTACCTAGACTTTAACAACTTCACTAATTTGCCAGATCCGACTATTACTCTAGGTGGCGACGCGACTGGTGATATAACACTAACCGATCTAAACAGCGGAACACTAGACGTAACGGTTGTTAGTGGTAATGCTACAACACTAAACAGTCAACCGGGCGCGTTTTACCAAAACGCAACTAACTTGATTTCAGGTACAATCAGCGACTCGAGACTACCAGGCACTATTTCAAGCGACATCACAGGTAATGCTAACACAGCAACCTCTGCACTAGCATGGACAACTGCTAGAACTATTAGCTTGTCAGGCGCTGTTACTGGCAGTGTATCAGTAGACGGATCACAAAACGTTACAATAGCTGCAACAGCAACCAGCGACCCAACTCTAACTCTTGCAGGTGATGCAACAGGTACAGCTACATTTACTAACCTAGGCAACGCAACACTAACAGTCGCAGTTGATGGTGGCAACGCTGATACACTTGGTGGGCAAGCTGGTACATTCTATCAAGATGCATCAAACCTTACAACAGGTACTATTGATGATCTATTGTTACCAACTACTATATCAAGTGATATTACTGGCAACGCAGCAACCGCAACCGCACTTAAAACCGCAAGAACGTTTACACTTAGTGGTGACATCACAGGCAGCGTATCGTTTGACGGAACCTCAAACGTTACTATATCAACAGTAATAGCAGACGATAGCCACAGCCATATAATTGCAAACATTGATGGACTACAGGCAGCACTTGATGCAAAACTAGATGCGAGTGCACAGTCGTCGGATGCCGACACACTAGACGGAGAACAAGGAACTTATTATCTTGACTTTGTTAACTTTACAAACGTACCGGATCCGACTATCACAGTTACAGGTGACGCTACAGGAGTAGTTACACTTACAGACCTAGCAAGCGGAGGTTTGGTTCTTACAGTCGACGGTGGTAATGCTGACACCGTTGACAACCTAAACGCAACAGACTTTGACCTAGACACTGTTACTGGACACGGAGCAACTACTACAAACAACATTAGCGTAGGCGATGTTACAGCAGGCGCGCTAGATGTAGGAAACATCTTAACTAGTGGTTACTTGAGAGGACCTGCTACATTTGTCATCGACCCAAGTTTGTACGACGACCCGTCAGGTACCGTTATAATTAAAGGTAACCTGCAGGTTGACGGTACAACAACTACAGTTGATTCGGCTTCGATATTAACTAGTGACTTAACGATTACTGTAGCAACTAACGCTGCAAACGCAGGCGCAGCAGACGGCGCTGGTCTAATAGCCGACTTAGGTACAGATGGCCAGGCCGAAATGTTGTATGTAGAATCTTCTAATAGATGGACGTTTAACACAGACCTAGAAGCTGCGAATTTTGTTGGCGACTTAACAGGCAACGCTGTTTCAGCAGACGCTCTATCAACAGCAAGAACAATTGCACTAGGCGGCGACGTTACTGGTTCAGCTAGCTTCGATGGCAGCTCTAACATCACAATTACTGCAACTGTTGCAGACGACAGTCACAACCATACAATTGCAAACGTAGACGGTCTACAAACTGCATTAAACAGCAAGTTAGGCACAGCGGGTACAGCAGCGAACTCTCAGCTACTAGACAGTTTGGACTCTACACAATTTATAAGAAGCGACGTATCTGACATTGTTACGGGAGTGTTAAGTTTTCAGAACAACGTATTCATTGACGGAGCCCAAACAGTATTCTTTGACGACGGCGCTTCGCACATTGTATTCAGAGACAGTGGCACAGCAGAGTGGGAGATTGAAAGTAATGTTTCTGGAGACTTGAATTTTGTCAATTCCGATGCAACTGGAGATCTTACACTCGACGGTAACAGAATACTTACTACTAACGATCTAACAAACCTTGACGATGCAGAAACACTCGACGGTAATAACAGCGCGTTTTATCGCAACGCATCGAATCTAAATGCTGGCACAATTAGTGATGCACTATTACCAGGAACGATTACAAGTAACGTTACAGGCAACGCTGGCTCAGCAGACGCACTATCAACGGCAAGAGATGTTTCACTTGGTGGTGATGTAACTGGTTCAGCTACCTTTGACGGCAGTGCAAACATTACTATTACAGCAACGGTTGCCGACGACAGCCACAATCACATAATTGCCAACGTAGACGGATTGCAAGCTGCTCTTGACGACAAGCTAGCTACAACAGGAATTGCAGCAGATTCAGAATTACTTGATGGCCAAGACGGTCTGTATTACCGCAATGCAACTAACTTGATTTCAGGTACAATCAGCGACTTGAGACTACCAGGCACTATTTCAAGCGACATCACAGGTAACGCGGCTTCTGCTAATGTGCTTTCTACAGCACGTTCGATTACACTTGGTGGTGATGTAACAGGCGGAGCATTATTTGACGGGAGCGCAAACCTTACAATTACCGCAACTGTTGCAGACGATAGTCACAACCACATTATAAGTAACATCGACGGATTGCAATCTGCTCTTGATGCAAAACTAGGTGATAACGACGTGGCAGCAGACGCAGAATTACTTGACGGCCGAGAAGGTGCGTATTACCAAAACGCTTCAAACTTAAATGCCGGTACCATTAGCGATGCACGCCTACCGAACTCTATAACAAGTGACGTTACAGGCAACGCTGCAACTGCAACAGCGTTAGCAACCACAAGATCAATTTCGCTGTCAGGTGATGCATCCGGTACAGCAAACTTTGACGGTACATCAAATGCTGTTATTTCTGTTAGCATTGCAGACGATAGTCACAACCACATTATAAGTAACATCGACGGATTGCAATCTGCTCTTGATGCAAAACTAGATGCAAGTGCTCAGTCATCAGACGCAGACACACTAGACGGTATAAACAGCACACAGTTTGTACGAACAGATGTTAATAACGAAATAACCGCTAAGCACAGTGTTACTGGCATAGGCGAGTTGATGGCATTTGGCGACAGCCAAAACAACACTACCGATGCATGGATCAGAATAGGTAACGGTGATGACGTTTCTGACTTCAGCTGGTTAATAAACTATCAAGGTTCAACGGATACTACTGACGGCAATGAATTACAGTTTGTTAGCCTAAACGAAGGAACCGGTCTTCAGCTGGATCACTTGGGCAACATCGAACCTGTCGGCGGCGCAGTATTTGGTGGCGCAGGCAACAACCTAACAGGTGTAAACGCAGCAACACTTAACGGCAACACCAGCAGCTTTTTCCAAAACGCTGACAACTTGACGTCTGGAGTAATTGCTGACGCACGTCTACCAAACACTATTTCAAGCGATATCACAGGTAACGCTGCATCAGCAGACACCCTGTCAACTGCTCGTTCGATTGCACTAAGTGGCGACGTTACTGGCAGCGCATTGTTCGACGGTGGTTCAAGCATTACTATTTCTGCAACTGTTGCAGACGATAGTCACAGCCATATAATCGCAAACGTAGATGGGCTACAGTCTGCATTAGATAATAAACTCGACACTGGTGCTACAGCAGCAGACTCGGATTTACTTGACGGGCAGGACAGTCTTTTCTACAGAGATGCCTCAAACCTAAACGCCGGTACTGTTGCTGATGCACGTCTACCTGCTAGTATATCAAGCGACATTACTGGCAATGCTGCAACAGCAACCGAACTAGAAACAGCTAGAACAATTGCACTAGGTGGTGACGTATCAGGCAGTGCATCGTTTGACGGTACTGCAAACGTTACAATTACAGCAACAGTAGCAGACGACAGCCACAATCACGTTATATCTAATGTTGACGGCCTGCAGACAGCACTTAACGGTAAGCTAGACATTTCTGCAAAAGCAGCAGATGCCGATTTACTTGACGGTAATGACAGTCTGTTCTACACAAATGCAAGTAATTTAGCTTCCGGCACAATAAGCGATCTATTATTGCCAGGCACTATTTCAAGCGATATTACAGGCAACGCTACAACAGCAGATGAATTATCAACCGCAAGAACAATTGAACTAACAGGCGACGTCACCGGTACTGTAAGTTTCGACGGTAGTTCAAACGTAGCAATTGCAACAACTGTTGTAAACGGTGGCGGCGCAGCGACTCAGGATCCAACTCTAACATTAGCAGGTGATGCAAGTGGATCGGCTACATTTACTGACTTGTCAGACGCAACTCTAACAGTTACAGTTGATGGCGGCAATGCTGATACGCTTGACAACCTAAACTCAACGCAGTTCACACTTGATAGAGTAACAGACAACGGATCTTCAACTACTAACGCTATATCAACAGGCACGATCACTACATCAGGCGAGTTGAGAGGTCCGGCTAACTTTGTAATTGATCCAGCCGCGATAGGTAACAACACTGGTACTGTTGTTATCAAAGGTGACCTGCAGGTTGACGGTACTTCAACAATTATTAACTCAACCTCGTTAGCAATTGATGACTTGAACATACTAATAGCCAACGGTGCTGCTGATGCTGCATCAGCCAACGGCGCAGGTATAACTGTTGATCTAGGTACCTCAGGTACTACAAACATCGCATACGATTCGAGTGTAAATAGATGGACATTTGATCGTAACGTTGAAGCTAACACGTTTATTGGTAACTTGACAGGCAGTGTTACAGGTAATGCAAGTTCAGCAAGCACTCTACAAACAGCAAGAAGTATTTCACTAGGCGGCGATCTAAGTGGCAGCACATCGTTTGACGGTAGTTCGAATGTTACAATAAACGCTGTTGTACAAGATGACAGTCACAATCACATCATTAGTAACATTGACGGATTGCAATCAGAGCTAAATGGCAAGTTGAGTTCTACTGGCACTGCCGTAGATTCAGCCCTGCTGGACGGCCAAGACGGCTCATTCTATAGAGATGCATCAAATCTAAACACAGGAACTATCAGTGACGCAAGACTGCCTGGCACAATCACAAGTAACATCACAGGTAATGCTGCATCAGCCAATCAGTGGAGCACAGCAAGAACTATTAGTTTGTCGGGTGCTGTTAACGGTAGTACGTCAATAGACGGTTCTGGCAACGTGTCTATCGCAACTACAGCCACAAGTGATCCCACACTAACTCTAAGTGGTGATGCAAGTGGTTCGGCTACGTTTACAAACCTAGGCAATGCTACACTATTAGTGAATGTTAGTCAAGCAGCTAACGCCGGTACACTAGACGGAATTAACTCAACGCAGTTCCTAAGAAGCGACCAGAGTGACACAATGACCGGCGACTTAACAATCGCCAAAAACAATCCTTGGATTGAACTAGACAGCCCAGGCAGCGGAGCAACAGGCGACGAGCAGGGCGCAGGCATATCAATAGGTGAGAGTGGTTACAAAGGTACAACAGCACTACACTTGACTTATACAGGTGACGGGGTGGGCCATATTGGCATGGGCGCAGTAACTGACAGTGTGCCTCAGTTTGAAGTAATGCGTATGCAGTACCAAAGCAACAATGTTGAGTTCTTAGGTACTATTACAGGTAATGGCAGCGGGTTAACAAACTTGCCGTTTGGTAGCTTAACCGGGCTGCCGGATCCTACTCTTACACTAACTGGTGACGTGAGTGGTTCAGCTACATTCACAAACCTAGGCAATACATCGTTGTCGGTGAGCGTTAACAACGCAAACAATCTAGACGGCCTTAACTCAACTGAGTTCTTACGCAGTAATGCTAGTGATACGTTCAC
>Ga0136554_1000109_pt1 | contig 32919 bp, 52 predicted proteins | sample AntRauTorckE5431_FD_104637 | JGI IMG/M metagenome (GOLD analysis project Ga0136554, IMG submission 104637) | Saline lake microbial communities from Rauer Islands, Antarctica - Metagenome Torckler E5 #431 | ecosystem: Environmental > Aquatic > Non-marine Saline and Alkaline > Saline | place...
CTCTTTATTACTTTCTTTCCTTATTATCTCTCTATCCTTATTAGGGGGTCGATTACCGCTGTGCGGTGGACCGCTGTGCGGTTTTTGGGAGTGCGGTAAACATTTTTTGAATAGGGGCTCTTCGTAAATCGTATAAAACACGGGACCCATTCTCCCTGAATCTAAGCGCTCTTGGCCTCTTTCACAGAGTCCGTGCTCAATGAGTTCTCCTAGGATGTTCCATACTCTTTTCTTAGTGGTACCGAAGGAGTTAACAAGATGTTCTACGTTGGGGTTCCAGTTCTCTGGTCTGGACATGAGATAACTCCACATTCCCTTCGCTTCCCAGCTTAAAGTCTGAAACTCGAGAGGCTTCTTGGAGAGAATAACGTAATTTTTCTCATGATGTTTGATCTTCAGGACGGTCATTACTCACCTCCCTTGTGGTCTAGATTGAATAAAAGAGTTGATTTTATATCATAAAGATAAGTCTGTACTTGGTGTAAATCATTTAGATCTTGTAGAATGGGAGGCCACATAGGATGATTTCCTTTTGCTAATGGTTTCTAATATGTGAGGTCAATTCAAGTTGACCTTTTTTTATCGTACTTGTTAAATATTACTCGGTAAGCTAGTACTTACCAGTATCTACACTCGCGTGTAGCGGGGATGCTCTAGGTGGTTCTTGAGCATCCCCTTCTTTTTACTATTTATACATGTAAACAGCAAAGTATTATTTAACATTCTTCACCTTCAGTAGAGCTTTCTCCGCATGGGTCTCTATCCATTTCATAAATAAATCTTCTCGTATGTAGAGATTCTTTCCCACTTTCCGAATACATTTATAGAGCCCGTTGGCTTGGCGAGTTAATAACCATACTCTAATCTGGGCTTTTGTGAACGGATATTTGTCAGGTATGTCTCTTACCTTCATGTATTTATAGTATGTATCCATCTTTTCGTCGTGTTGGTTAGTGTTTGTTGTTGCTTTAAATATAACATATATCTTATACTGAACTCAAATTAAATTTCACGCGGAATCGTGGAGTTTCAACCGGAAGGAGTGATGATGAATTATTATGAACCAAGCCTAAGGGCCGATTTCTTTGACCCTAGTTATTATGATGAACCAGATCATGAGTGTGAGTACAGTGAGGAGGTAGCCAAGTTTGAGGCTGCTAAGGAGTTCGTAGAAGAGCTCATCCATCACATGTATAACACTGGAAGCGTAGAGGGCATGGAAAATGCTTTAGACGAACTTACTGGGGCCTGGGGAATTTCTATCCCTAAGTCTGAGCCCCGCATTCAAAAGAAACAAACTCAGCTGTTCGATTATTGCGTACAGTTGAGCAAAACTTTTATCGATATGACAGGAGGTGATGATGTATTGCCAGGAGTGTGAATCCAAATTAGAAGACTTAGGAGACGGCAAGACTTTATGTCTTTCTTGTCTTCCTGAGCATGAATTGTTAATTCTATTGACCAGAAGCATGTACTGGCTTGGCTATAAAACAGCTCAAAAAGAGCTTACTAAAGGAGATGATGATGATAGTAGAAAATAAAGAAATTGTGGTTAAGCCACAAACAAATTACTTGGCAGAACTCAAGAACACGCAGGAGTTATGCCAGTTGCTAATGAAGACCCCTCACTATGCCAAGATGGGTCCTGAGGGTATATTTGCGATTGTAGAGACTGCAAAGAGCCTTAACGTCGATCCTAGACTTGCCTTAGGAGGTGGATTGTACTACGTGAAGGGGAAAGTAGAGATGTCATCGCGTATGATGGCTGCTCTTATCCGTCAGAAGAAACACTCTATCACGCGAGACACAAGGTCGAGTAATACAGTCTGCATCCTTCATGGAAAGCGTGCTGATACAAAGGACTGCTGGACTGAGAGCTTTTCTATAGAAGAGGCTCAGAAAGCTGGGCTTACAAAGAATCCGGTCTGGGCTAATTTCACACGAGATATGCTCTATGCTAGAGCTCTTTCAAGGCTAGCTAGGCAGCTTTTCCCTGATATCATTGGCAATTGCTATGTTGAGGGAGAGATCTCATTGGACTCAAATATTTCAAGTGAAACCGTGGGAGATGAGGTGAAAGTTAATGAAATACCTCAAATTGACGCTCCAGTCAAGAAATCGGATCAGTTAACTGAAGAACAACATAAGACTCTTTCGTTCTTCATTGATAAGGTTCCTCAGTACAAGGCAAAGGTGATGAAGTTCCTTGAGAGAAAAGGAATCCAAAGTCTGTGGGAGATGCCCAAAGAGATGTACGAAAAGGTTCTTGAGAAATCTAAGTCTGAAGTTCAACTTCAAGACGAAATGGAAGGAGGAATTTAATGAGTGAAGAAAAATCTTTTTTTGAAATCGTAGCTCAGAATGCGGCAGACCAATTAAAAGCCTCATTAGCTCTTTTAGAAAATCAAGGAAAAGAAGCTAAAGAACTACAAAAAGCAGCTTATATGGCTATAGTTAAATTCGCTATAATTGAATGGGGAATTGAAGAAATTTTGATCTATCTTCACCCGTATCATCAACGAGAAGAGAAAGAAAATAAAGGAGGAATCTGATGGAACAGGGAAGTAAAGAATGGTTAGATATGCGAAAGAATCATATTGGCGCTTCAGATGCTCCTATCATTATGGGAGTCTGTAAGTTCAAGATGAACGACGGGAGGGTGAAAACTCCCCGTTTACTTTGTCAAGAGAAGCTGGGGATGTTAGATGGATCTATCGATAACGTAGCGACTCGGTTTGGCACGGCAATGGAAGAGCCAGCAAGACAAGCTTACCAAAAGCTTGTAGGAGATGAGTTTGCAGCTGACGTGGTGTTTCATCCGGATTTGAAATACATGATGGCTAGTCTTGATGGTATAAATATTACCCAAGATAGAGCGGTAGAGATTAAAAACTGTAGCGCTGAAGACCATGCGGCAGCCAAAAAAGGGAAAGTGCCTGTGCATTATTACCCACAAGTCATGCATCAGTTAGAAATTTTATTCAGACTTTACAATATTACTCAGATTGACTACTTTTCTTATCATAAAGGCGAAGGCGTCATTGTCACCCTTCCTCGTGACGAAGACTACATAGACGATATGCTTAAAAAAGAATCTAAGTTTTGGAACTGCGTTGAGAATTTGGAAGAACCGGACTTGATCGAAGCTGACTTTATAGAGCGCGACGACTCTTGGAAGGAATGTGCGTCTAGGCTTTGGGAACTCAAAAAAGAGAAGCGAGCCCTCGAAACGGAAGAAAAGGCATTAGAGTCTATGTTGAAAGACTACTCAGAGGGCCTTAATTCACGCGCAGGGGGCTTTCGCTATACGAGGAGTGTAATCCCTGGTCGAGTGGACTATCAGGCGATTCCTGAGCTTTTAAAGGTGGATTTAGACAGTTACAGAAAGAAACCGAGTGAAAGATGGAGCCTTAGGGAGGAAAAATGAGCTGGGATGAAGGTTTTGAGCCCCAAAGTATTGAAGAAGCTTTAGACCATGGATGTGCAGCTTTTCTTTGTACTGAGAAGAAATATCTGATCTACGTGTTAGAAGATATGGAAGTTCTCAATATATACATGCACCAAAAGTCATTCACTAGAGAAGCTTGGAATGACTTATACGATGAGATTAAGAATAACATCGATCGCCTCAAAGAACATCCCACAAGACAGCGTTTATCCGTCCCAGAAGACCCAGAGTGATCGGAGTGGCTGTTTCTTCATCCAGGACTTTTCCTAGTTTTTCTTGGAGTTCTTTTCTCACTTCTTCTGTATGTCTATGAGACTGACTAGCTACTTGTTCAATCTTTCTATTGAGATTAGAAATAGTGCGCCTTAGAGCCGTTCTTTCATCTTCGGCCTTCTTAGGGTCAAAGACAACTGCGTGTCCTTTTGTATTGATATAAACCTGAGTCTCATCAGTAACTGACCGACAGCACCAACAACACCAGTTGCAGGAATCCTTGAATTGGATGGTAACATCTCTTGCGCGTGGAGCCACGTTCAATGCCATATATACCTCCTGGCTTTCAAGCCGAAGGTAGAGCTAAAGAATTATCTTGTAAAGACAAAGTTAGAACTGGAACAAGGTGTAATCTAGTATGGGCTTTTTTTTTCGGGACTGAATGGACTGAGATCTATTTCTTGCCCTGTTTGGCTTTCTATTACTTCTTCTACAATCTCTTCTATCAGATTGTCTGAAGGATAGTTTTGTAGATGAGAGCACGAGGTCGACAACCACGCCGTTCCTACCACCATTACTCCTGAAAAAAAGAATATTCCGTAACGTAATTTCATAGGTATTTTTCCCCACATTTCTTTAATTATTTCTTTCATTTTCGTTTCCTCAACATGCTAGGTTTCCCATAAATACAGTAGATGTGTTGCCTATATCTACCGTGTCTCCAGCTTCTCCAGTTACAGTGAGAACCGACGTGGAGGTATCTAAAGCATCCATGTCAGCGAGTACAGAAAGAGCTTGGGATTCGTTCTCGGAACCGGCAGCTTTTACAAAGGTAATAGGATATCCTCGGTTTGAGGTGACGATTTGAGTATCAAAATTAGTTGCGACCGTACATCCCAGCGCTATCCAGTAAACATATAAATTATATTTTCCGGTGACCGGAGCTGTGAAAATAGCACCAGCTGCTGATCCAGGGGCAAAGTCTCCATTTTGATCAAATATTTCAGTAAGGGCTACTCCTACATCTGTATCTCCTAAGGTATAAGCAGTTCCTGAGCCGGTTACATTATCAGCTTGAGTTCCTAAGTTGGCCGAGAAAGCGGGTTGACTGGCGTTCGTCATCTCTCCGGCATCGGTGACTATCACTGTACTATCCTGTACTAATTTCCCGGACGTAGAGTCGAAGCGTGCGAGAGCATTGTCGGTGGCGCTCGCTGGTCCTACTACATCACCAGTTCCACTGTCAAGTTCTACCCATCCTGTATTAGTTGCATCCCCTGTGTTTTTTACATAGATGGCTCCGTTCGTGGTATCGGAACACCAAGAACCTATGGAAGCTGTGACAGCTGCTTCAGGAGTTCCTGCGTTATTGTAGTAACCAAAGGTATCGGTTCCATCTATGAATTGCCACCATTGACCAGAGGCTGCTTTCGTTGTTGTTAGAAAGCCAGTTCCTTTAGGGGTGAGAGTCAGGTTGATATTAGTGTCTGTTCCGTCCGCTGCTAGAGTCGTACCAGCTAGCGTCACTGCGGCTGCTGCGACATTTGTATCAAAGGTAGTGGCATTGACTGTAGTTGAATTGACAGTGGTTATGTTTCCAGTAGTAGATCCCAGAGTAGTAATAGTTGCTGCGGCCACGGAAAAAGGATCATCTAAGTTGAAAGTAAGAGTGTTAGTCCCTCCAACTGTATTAAGATTAGTTCCACCGGCCATCGTAACTTGATTAGAAGCATCAGCAACCACCGGAGATGTACCGCTATCAGGAATAAAGCTCTCTAAATCCACTCCACCGGCTGCGAGTTGTACCCATTGCGGCACCCCAGAACTGAAGTAAGATAGATACCAGAGCTCCCCAGCACTTCCAGTTGAAGGGTTGTTATTTAGAATAGCAAATTGTCCTGGCCTGTATTTTACATCCTGAGTTGTCGGTCTCCTGGGAAAGGTCCTTATAGGCACCAAGTTGGAATTAATGAGAGGAATCGATAAAGGATTTGGAGGATAACCAGGATTTGAACTCATATTAAACCTCTACTGCTTCTGCATCTCTACTAGATCGATCTTTATAATCCGGCTGAGAGATTACGAGATTAACAAAAATTTCGTCATCAAGAGGAATGGAAATAGACTTGTCGGATAGTTTAGGATCCCATTCTGCATGCATACGCCTTAAACACCCTTTGATCTTTTCATTGAATGCCCACTCAAGTTGGTCGGTGAGATAGTCCATCTCCGACTTTTGAAAGTATGTTTTCGCAAGATTTAGATAGGCAGCCGAGATTGAATGGATAGCAACTGAATCGCACTCTAGAGAAACCCCACTTGTCATCTCAGTGGATTGTAATCCCATGTCATCTCTTGAGCCAATAAACTCAGTTAGGTCTTCTAATTTACCTGGTACTTCTTTCACCTCTAGCGACTTTAATTGCTTAAGGAATTTTTCCTTATTAGAATGAACTAATTTATGGATAAGCATATCCACACTATATGTAGCTCGTCTTTTCATGTCCGCATCGAAAATATCTGACCGAATATCATTTTTAATTAATGACTTATGCCAATCCAAAAGCTCAAATTTTTGATTACCGTCTATTGAAAATTTCATTTCTTCTCCTTAACAATTTAAAGACCCACTAAAATAGGCATCTGAAACACTATTTGCAAAATGCACGGTCTTGGTGGTTCCGGAAGCTTGACCAGCTGCGGTACAGGTATCCAGCGCATCCATATCGGCTGCTATAAGAGCCAGCCCAGGAACCGAAGATCCTGAAATCGGGGTGTCTACATTACCCGCATAAGATCGATTGCTTGTTACTATAAATATACGCGCCTGTGTGGCGGCTCCAGTATTAGAAATAAATACATTTCCATTAAAAGAATAATTTCCCGCTACGGGAGCTGTAAACGTATCCGTTCCATCATAATCCGCATTCTGGTCTGTAATTTCGGTGGTATAAGCTACTGTAGCTTGGGTTCCATCACCTGTTACATTTAACTGATCAGCGCTGTGAGTAGCTAAAAAACAAGGTTGAGATGCATTAGTCATCTCACCAGCATCCGTCACGATCACGCTACTATCTTGTAAGAGTTTTCCTGAGGTGGTGTTATACCTAGCTAAAGCATTGTCCGTGGCAGCAGCAGGCCCTACAACATCGCCGTCTCCTCCGCCATCCGCTGCAATGGTAATAGAGCCAGCTCCATTCGTAACCGTTACATTAGCTCCTGCGGTGATAGTGGCTAGCACAGGATCGACTCCGGTACTTCCCATCAAGAGCTCTCCATTGACTGGCTGAGCCGTAACTGTTACAGCTGCTGTTCCAGAACCGAGTAAGATACCACCATCAGTTAAAGATGTAGCACCGGTTCCACCACCTCCTACTACTGCCGTAGAAAAGGCTGGATCCGCGGCTGCTCCCTGGGAAACTAAAGGTATCCCCGTGGCTCCAGGTGCAACTTTTGTAATTGTAGTTGAACCCGCTCCAACAAGCACATTGTATTGAGTCAGACCAGTGAGCTGAAATGTAAGAGTATTTAAGCTTCCCACGGTTGTTAGGCTTCCGGAGCCACTCATATTTACAAGGCCTGCTACCGTTGGAACAACGGGGTCAGTCCCTGAATCAGGACTAAAAGAATCTATAGCCGTAGTTCCACCAGCCACATCTAAGTTTAAAGTTCCGGCTCCCGTGGTAACAGTGATAGTGCCTCCACTTGAGGTAATAACTCCCGCGGAAGGAGCTACGCCCGTACTTCCAATCATCATCTGACCATCAGTTAAAGCTGAGGTCCAACCAATAGCGGAGGAACTTCCTTGTCCAAAAGGGAGAGAGTTAGCAGTTAAACTGCCTAATTTTGCGTTTAGAGAGCTGGGAACGATGGTTCTTGACGTATCTGAGCCAGCTATTGACTCAGCATCTGTTGCGAGCTCTGACACCCCTTTCTGAGAGGAGGTTGCGTCTGACAACGTGTAAGTTACCGTGCTTCCTGCACCTGAGCTTGAAATTCCCTGAGTAGCGTCTCCGATAAAGTTAATTACATGAGCAGCTGGAACGGCAGTTCCCGAATCTGTCACAAACTCATTTGCGTAGTCGACGGGGATTGGGTCAGTTATGCTTACATTCAACTCACCTGTGATTGCATTATATTTATAACCCATTTACTCCTCATGAATAGGTGTAATTGACAACAGCGCCATATATTACGATGCCTCCAGAGGTATAAGCTCCAAAAGCTGAGCTGTTTATACCACTAAGCTCAAATGTCTTAGGTCCAGCACTAATATTAGCTACTGTATAAATGTTAGAGCCATCAAAGTTCACGTCAGTCATTCCGGCGACATCTTGAATCACAATCAGGTCTCCATTAGCAAGAGTTCCTAAATCGGATACTGTTACTACAGCCGTAGCCGCTTGAGAAATAGTGGTGATTGTTAAATCAGATACAGCAGTCCAAATAAACTCGAAATCAGCCGAAGCTGCACTTTCATCATTTACAGGCCAAGTAACGCGTGTAACCCCTTGGTTGGAGTCATATTCAATGAATCTAATCTGCCACTTAGGTTCTGACAGAGCAGAGCCTACTTTAGCTCTTCCGAGATAAATAGGATTCCCGTTCAAATCATTGATAGCGATAAATGAAACTTCCGAGTCTTGAACAATGAACTCTCGTCGGTCGTTTGCCCCAAATTTAAAGGGACGATTTTGTCCGCTAGCGCTCATGTATTTACCTCGTCATTAAACAATTTATCACAATAAATCCAGTTCCCGTTCCTGTCACCTGTTTAATTTGAAGCTGCTCGCCTTTCTTAAATAAATACATTCCATCAGGCGAAGGACTATATTTTCTAAAGCCAGTCATAGGTAATGATTGACCTGAAGCTACGCGAATATTATCCGTCGTCCCATCAAGGGAAACATAAACATCTACGTCAGATCCATTAAAGAAAATAACTTCATAACAAGGATAGGTCAGGACCGCACCAAAATTTTGGTACGACCCTGTTAGGGAAGCCGAATCGAATTCTTTTATTTCGAAATCTGTAAAGAGGGCCATCCGTTTCTCCTATTAGCTTTGTCTTATGATTACATAGTCAAATGTGGATTGGTCACCAGTCTCATCATTTGCAGGTGTAACTAGAGATTTTGCCTCTATTTTAAAGCTCGTAGAATTAACGATAGTTGTTAAAGGCATTCCTAATGCTGTTGAAGCGTTAATTGCACTTCTACCAACAAATATCCTATCAGTCGTTGCTATATTAGTATTGGAAACTGTGATTTCACCGTTCACCAAGGTAGCTTGACCAATAAAGTCCGTTACAGCTCCACCGTTCATAATCATCTGAGTGGCAACAGAAGTGAGTGCGAAGTTACCCGCGACATTCACATTACCTGTACCAGCTGTCATGGTGATTCCACCCGCTGCGTCAGACGCTACGATATTAACCGCTGTGGCTGCCACTTGGCTAGATGCGATGTTAATCTCTAGAGCCCCATCGATATCTACCCCACCAGCACTTGCGCTTAAGTTAATCGCGTCAGCTGAAGCTAAACCAGAAGTTAGAGTAACACCACCTACATCTGAGACCAGGGCTACAGAAGCAACACCAGTTCCTTGGTCAGAATGTAATCTGATAGTTTCACTGCTCCCTGCATCAGCATGTAAGTAGATAGAATCGGCTGCATCTTCTCCGGAAGTCGCTATGATACGACCCGCTGAAGAGGCAAAATTTAAATCGATTCCCGCTCCACTTACTGAGAAGTTAGAAGCGGCCGCGGCATCTATACTGATTGCTCCAGTAGAGTCAATCGCAATACCTAGCGTTCCAGCATCGATATCCATACCTCCGCCAGCATTGCTTGCGTTAATCCTAACGGCTGCTGCGTCGGCTTCACCACCACTAAGGTTAGCAGAAGCGGCGGTTGCTACTATATCAAGGTCATTGGTAGCTGCTGTGATGTCTATACCACCACCGGATGCATTGATAACAAGTGCATCGGCTGCGGCTTCGGCTGCTGTTATTACAATTGAGCCGGCGGCATTATCTATAGTAATGTCTTCACCAGCTGCACCAGCTGCATCAATATCGATACCACCAGCACTTGCATTAATTCTCACTGCATCAGCGGCGTTTTGAGAAGAAGCAATGTTTACCTGAAGCGCACCATCAATGTCTACTCCACCAGCTGTAGCTGATAAATTAATAGCATCGGCACTCGCTAGACCGGACGTTAAAGTAACGCCACCTACATCTGATTCTAAATGAACAGAGGCTACCCCGGTTCCCTGATCGGAGTGAAGTCTAATGGTTTCACTTACTCCTGCATCAGCATGAAGATAGATCGCATCCGCAGCGTCTTCTCCGGCTGTTACGATGACTCTTCCAGCTCCAGAAATTATATCTATATCAATTCCAGCTCCTGCAGTAGTAAAATTCGACGCTGCTGCGGCATCTAAACTAATGCCGGCTCCCGAGTCTATTGTAATGGCTCCGGCTACACTGTTCCCAATCGTGACCGTTCCACTGGAAGTCCCAGAGTTAATTACGGTGTTAAAGGTAGAGGAAGCATTAAGAGAGGCTGTCCCTCCGGATTGAGTAAAGGCTCCTGTAACCACGAGACTTGAGAAAGTCAACGCCCCATCAGAGTCTACTGAGAACACTTCTACGTCCGCACTGTCTGTGAAGGAAACCTTGTTAGCTCCACCCGCATCTCCCATCTTAAGAACGATGTCTTGACCGGTTACAGCTGTAATCAAAAGATCCGTACCTGCTGCTGTCGTATAAAGAGCTGAAGTTACGGACGTAGCTAAAGTAATCGCTCCATCTAAATTAAAAGTAATGGTTCCGGGACCAGCCGTACCTACAGTTGTGATGTTGGTTCCACCTGTCATCACGATATTTCCTGCTGTCGGAGCAATCGCTCCCCCTGAATCGCCTTGTAGAGTATCAACTTCTGAGTCTCCAGGACCAGCTAAAATCCAGATAGCATCTTGGCTAGAATCCAGGCCACCGAAATTGTACATTGTCGCATTGTCTGCGTCTGTTTTGTGTATCCACGGATCACCTATAGCGAAATCTCTGTCGACTGCTGTGGGAGCTCGGGATGAGTTAATAGCTAAGTGTGGGACATCAACAAGAGGTTGGTCCACGCTATATGCTCTAAGAATTTTTTTTGCCATTTTTTCCTCGCGTGTTAGATGCCCGTATTGTGGTTCTGGGGTCTTTTTGCTCAAGATATTCTTTTATCTTTTATTTCTCCACTTTTATTTCACAAAGTGGTACAATAGCACCATACTCAATTGATTGAGGTAAGGACAAACCCTTATGGAAGTAGATAATTACCGCACCAGAGATAAAAAGAAGGCTCTGAATATGAGGCTCTCATCAAAAGAGTATGAAATGCTCAGACTTCTAGCTTATCAGCAGAATAAAAGTAAAAACTTTATCCTGACTCAAGCTTTAAGAGAGTTTTATTTAAAACACAAAAAGGAGGTTTAACATGAAATTTTTCCTCAAAGCAGTTTGTTCTGTTGTGTGTTTAGTGATTTGTGAGTTTAGCGGGGGATTAGGAAGTCTTTTTTTCGGGCTCGGCGCTTTGCTCATATGGATAGACTGAAGGATTTTCTTTCTGATATTCCAAAGCATGCTTATCTAGACGTCTTAGGTAGGTCTGAATGGATTTTTTACTTCCTGACTGAAGGGCTTTCAAGAAATTCTGAGTATCTCTAAAACCGCGAGGGTTCATAAGCATATAGCCTTGCCCTAACTCTAACAGCTTTTTACCTCCCTGTGCTGTTTTAGCAAAAGGAACGCCTAGTTTGGATAACACGCCAGCAGCTACAGCGCTCTTTACCAGAGAACCCAATCCGAGTTCGTCTACGAGTTTGAGCTTGTCTTTGACCTTGACTAAATCATCCGAAATGGCCTTTAAGTGATCGAATCCCTCTTTTCCTAGCTGTCTTCTAAGTAATCTGGAGCCTTTCTGTGAGGAAATCTTTTTGCTGAGCTTAGAAGCATCTATGACACCATTAGAGGTAACGCCTTCCATGACGGTTTCAAAGCGGTTTATGTTAGAGAGCTCTGAGAATTCCTTATTCGTAGCCTTGAAAAGATCGGAGAACTCTTTAGGAGTTCCAAGTTCGAAGGTTTTGGAAATCTCTTTCTTGAGACCCTCATAAAAACCAATGGTTTCTCTCTGCTCTCCTTGCAAAAGTTTCGTTTCATAGAGCTTTTTAGCGTCTTTATTGATGTTTCTGAACTGCTTTAAGTACTCTTGGGGAGAATAAAAACGGAGGCCACCTTCCGTTTGTCCATATGACTTTTGGTACTTCTCAACTAGCTTTAAGATTTTATCTTGTTCTTCCGTGGGAACCGGAGATTTTCGGATGTCCTTTTTTACCTTTTTCAAATAGTCTGAAAGATAGTTGCTTTCGATTTGATGAGGCATCTCGCCGGCTATTTTCTGTACTTCGTCTAGCTGCTTATTAAGAATGCCTTCAACATCAATCCCTTCTTCTAGTTTCTTAGTAAGAGGCATTTTTTCTCTTTGAATCTTATTAATAAGGGTTTTAGCTTGATCAGATACGCCTTGGTAGACCTTTTCTTTCTTCCCTTGAAAAACTTTGGGAGCAATAGCTTTGAAGCCCTCTTTCGTCTTCTCAACAATCTTAGGTAAAATAAGACCTGATTTTTCTTTGAGAGCCTTAGGAATCAATGAAACAGCCGCTTTTGCTCCATCGGGACCAAATATCCCGGCGAGCTCAGCAATAGCTTGAGTTCCTTCCGACGCTCCTAGCTCTTCAGCTATCTGGCCTGATGCTCCTCCCACTGCTGCAGGAAGAGCCATTCCTTTAAAAGGACCTCTTCCATAGATATCTGCAACTCTTTCGCCAAATCCAGCTAAAGACTCTTCAAATGAAGTGTAAGATTTCCCTAGAGCGTTTTCGATTTGGTCTTTTAGATATTTCTCTCCACCCTTTCCGGTCTTCTGGAGATATTGTCCGACATTTCTAAGAAGTCTAGTTCCCGCTCCTTTAACTTGACCTGGCTCTCCCTCGGTTCCAAACTGAGATAATAACTCTAAAATCCCACCTATTCCTTTGGCAGGAGCTGCAACAAGAGAAGCTGCAGAACGACCAGCTATCCTTCCTACCCCTTTGACACCTTCAACGGTTCCTTCCAGGATTTCACTTCCAAGGCCTGGAGGTGATACTGTCTCGTATTGAGACCACGGAGAAGCCCCTTGAGGAGCTCCCGGAGTTGGAGAAGATTCTTCTTCACCAACAACCGCATAGTTCTGCCATGGGTTATTTGTTGCCATAAAGCATGACTCCACCTTGGTCTTGAAGACGCTTGATGTCCTTTATCGGTACGGAATAGACTTTGTCGTCAGGAGCAAGCATATATTTAAATCCAGATGTAGCTTTCTTACCTTTGAGAGACAGCTGGGCGTCTACTAGACGAGTTTCATTTTCAATTCTCAGGTCCTCTTTCGCAAGAATGGGTCTTAATCTCTCCGCTACTTCCGCTTGAAATCTTCCGAAGGAAACAGCTCCGCTTCTATCCCGAATCTCGGCAATAGCTTTACCTTTCTCTACGTTTTCTCGAGCAAGTCGTAGCATATCGTTCATGACCGCTATGTTGGCTTTTTTCCCTTTGAAAGGAGAGGGTTTCGCGGCTAAGGAGAGCAAGACTTCACGAGTGGAAGGATTACTTCCTCCAAGCTCTTTAGTTCTAAGACTATCGTAAATCAATGAATAAAGGATTCTATCCTCTTCAGTCTTTAAGAGTTCACTTAGTGCTGGCGCGCCTTTATCATCAAGAGCCGCTTGAGTAGCTCGTCTCATCCAGTTGTCATCAAGATTAGTCTTTCCAGAAAGGATAAGCTGTCTCCCTTTCTCTAGTTTTTTAACATGAGACTCCATCTTAGTGATATCTTGAAAAGGTTTAGAGAACGCATTAATTTCGCTCCTCCATTCTTTTCTCTTCTGAACTCCTTCCTGACCACTGAGGTTCTCTTGCTGAAGTAAGAATTGATTGATAACTTGAGCTTCTCTTTGGTCACTAGGATTCGGGCTTGCATTAAGTTCAGCTATCATATTTGGATGATAGGAGCCAAAAGGAGTTTCAATGAAATCCGCGGCTGCAAATGTTCCTGCCGGAGTACTTACTATTTCTTCACCTTCTTCGACTTTTAAAGGAGACTTTGTCTTTGTCATTTGGATGGGAGAATTACCAAAAGCCTGAACGGTAGACTCTGGACGAGACACCCCTTCTTCGCCTTGATATTCTTGTTGTTCCTTAGGAACTCTCGCTCCCACATCTCCTCGTCCGGGAGCTTGAGGCAAGCCGTAACCCGCTCCACTTCCTTGACCGGAAGCATCATAACTTTGAGCGGCTTCATTTCCTTCATAACCTTGAGAGGAAGGCTTGTAGCGCTCACGAATAGATTGAGAGTGTTGGGTGAGAGATTCGGTTTTCGCAATAGGACCCAGGATTCCGCTCAATTGTTGGGCAACCTGTAGGCCGCCTGGAGTTCTAAGAACACGTCCCAATGTAGTATCGGCGGGAAATTGCTCAGCTAACATTGCATGCGTTTGTTCTTGAGCCTCTCGGCCTCTCCGTTGTTGAAGAGCTTGTTGAAGAGCTCCTCCTAACATGCCACCGGCTTGCTGGATTCCTTCTCCGAGTCCTGATTGGTCGGGTAGTACTAAAACCATGGTTGCCTCCTTATGACACCGTTCTGCCTAATTGACTACCGGCTGTTCCACCGGCAACAGCTCCTGCAGGTCCACCAAGTAGACCTCCTAAAAGTCCTCCACCGATGGCACCCCCAGCTCCAAGTAAGGGTCCAAGAAGTCCTTGTCTCTGTTGCAACATAGGTTCAAATGTTTTCTGCGAGCCTAAACCAGACATTAGTCCAAGTGCTTGAAGAAGATTTCCTTGCTGCTGATTATATTGATTCATGTATTGAGAGCCAAGAAGACCTGACACGTCCGTTGCAGATTGAGATAAAGCTTGATTCAGAGCGGACGACCCTGATTCATCCATTCCTAAGAATTGCTCCTTAATACCAGGGATAATTTGACGTTGAAGAGCCTGTTGTGCAGGGTCTATAAAGGACTTCTGAAACATCTGATCATACTGACCTTGATCAAACGGCTGCAGGAACTGGTTGAATGCTTGTCCCGCTTGCTGGCTGTTCTGGCCTCCCAACGCATTCGATAGGAAGTTCTGCTGGTCTTGAGTCAGCAGGTCTATGTTCCCCTCGTTTTGGGTTGACCCCATCATTGTTTTTCCCATGATTCTCCTCCGTATACTCCATCAATATACTTTTTGAGCGCTTAAATCCATACCTTTCGCTATGCTTCGGGTAATTAGTCACCCAGTATATCTTATTGAGATTACCTTTTTTCCTAATTTGTTTTATATGCTCCGCTAATTTTTTTACAGCGAGACCTTTTCCCCAGTACTCTTTATCCATCGAATAGGTTTGGATTAAGATGTCTTTACTAAGAGGGTCTACAGTAAACCATAGCATTCCTTGTACTCTATTTTCTTTGTCTGCAAGTACATAAAGATGAGAGAAGGGGTTTAAAACCACTCCTTTTTCGCCTTGAGTCATGCAATTAATCTGGTGATACTTAAAGAACTCTTCTACGGAGTAGTCTCTTTCCCTCACCTGATCGATAAGATAATGAGGCACATGGTCGGGTGTGAACACTCTTATCCATCTTAAATCATCTACTTTTTTCATTTTATCCTCTGATGTAAAGCTGTTTTACATTTCTTGGGTTATTCGTCTTCCAGTCCTATATAGCGAAGATTGCCAATCAGTCTTCCAGAAGCTGGGACAGCCAGATTAGCTGTAGCCGCTCCAGAGCCTATTGTCCATATCTCCCCTCTATAGGAGTTTGGTATTCCATTAATTACTAAGTTTGTAGCAGGTGCAAACGCAATGCTAGAAGGCTGTAAAACACCTACAAATGGCATCCCATCGCTTAATGTCACGATGTAGGGTAATTCTACGTAAAGATCGCCTGTCGCAGTTGTGGCACTCCAAGTGATATCGAAGAAAATCTCAGTGAATATTCCCTGTCTAATTGACCATCCTGCCTGCTGAGTGTAGGTGAAAGTTCCAGCTCCTGTTCCTGCAAGAGTGGGAGTCCAGACTGCTTGGTCGACTTCGGCATTATTTCTGATGAATCCGTTGACGTTCTCTGCGACTTGCTCATAAAAATCTTGTATTTGGTAGACCAAATCTCTCAAATATCGGTCCATATCTTCATCTGAATAGTCAGTTCTAAGAGGAAGGATAATTGTTGTGGGAAGAGTCATTAGTTTATCGTCCTTTTTCCACGAGGTTTGAAATAAGGCTTCATCGCATGAATCCTAAACGGACGGTCACTTCCACTACTAGTAAACCTAATGCTGTGCTGAAAGCCAATGCCGCCCCCATATACTCGCTTCCAAGTCTTAGTTCGGTAAAATTGGCGGAAATAAACTCCACCAGCGTCAGTAAAATCGGAGTAAAGAGTTCCATCTATTGTGTCCAATGTGAAGTTATTTTCATCTACCACCGTGATAGTATAAGAATCTCCGTCGGCTCCTGAATTAAGTTCTACCATTCCTCCTACGCCATAAATAAAGACAACCTGTCCTGTAGCGAGTCCATGACCCGGAGCATTTACATTAACTGGATTGGTTTTATCCGCGCCTGCAACTACAGTGATGAAATCTAAAGGCGGTAAAAAATCCATATTCTGGGTTTTATACGGAGCCGTATTGGTGTCTTTGAAGAATTCAACTGTAGCTGTCGTGGTAACGTCTGTATCTACATAAAAGTCCAAGAAAGATAACTGACACTCTTTTCCCTCTTCTTTGAAAGGATTCCAAGCGGCTGACTTGAAGGAAGCTTCTATATCACTTCCATCATCAGAGGCTTCTGTCTCTAGAACAAAGATATTTCCATTAACATCTCCGCCGAGCATCGTTTCTTGATTGTCTTGCCAAAAGAACGAGAAGAAATCTTCGTCTGCGAAGTCATTTAAGGCCTTATCAAGGTCATTGGCTGCAGTAAAATCGTCTAATGCAAAGTCTTGAGAGAAGTTTCCATATCCTAGGCAATTAAGAGATATAGTATAGGTAGAATACGAGGCGGAATCGTCATCATATGCGAGAGCAGAATTGTTTTCATCATCGGTAGTTTCCAGGTCATTGTATAGGGTCCACCATCTTTTATTTGCATAGGAGCGTTCACAGAAGACTTTAGGGAATTGGTCAACGTTTATCGCATCTACGGTGAAGCCTTCGATTCTATCATCAATTCTACGCGTCTCTACGCCATCGGTAGCGGTAATTCCACGTACTCCCAATGCAACAACGTACCTATCGTACCCTATGCTTGCCATTTTACCATCACAGGCTCTAAAAGAGTTAATTTTCTGCCAACGAAAAGCTCTGTTTGGATCGGACGTTGCGACTAAACTCCACACGGAGTTAGTGAAGAATACGATTATTTGATTCTGAAGAGCACGAGCAGAGACGATTTGGTCACCAGTAGCAGCATCTGTAAAGCCACCACCTCCGGCTGTCACATCATTCCAGTTCTCTGGGTTTTGCTTAGCACACCATCTGGCTCTTTGCGGGTTATTGGAGGTAGAAGTTTCATTATACTCCAAAGTATTTAGAACAATGAGTCTCTGTCCAAGAGAAAAAATAAGTTGCGCTCCAACCAAGGTCCGGGCAGGTGGTCCTGCACCAAGAGTAGGGAAAAACTGCGTGGTGTTGTTAGCATCGCTTGTGCCATCATAATATCGGATGCCATTAATTGTAGGTGCAGCTGCTGGAGTTCCCGCAATTCCGTTGCAGAAGTAGAGTCTATTTGTTCCTCCTCCAGACTGCCAGTTGGTGGCCCAAACAAAGTCATTCTCTCCTGCAGTTCCACCAAATATGTCAGCACTATCGAGTTCAACGAAGACGTTGGCTGCTGTATCATATCTATTAACTCGTCGAAGATTAAATCCAAGGGTTGTTTTTCCTCCGTCGGCGTCAATATATCGGGTAATTCCCATGGCTCTGTCAGTAGAGGGGTCTATTAATTGACTCGTTCCACCAACGGTATATGCAGTAAAGGTAGTTGTGTTTATATCAATGGAGAAGGTTGTTGGCGATAAAACTATTATGACAAATATCTTATTATTCACTTCAGTCATGCCACCAACTGAGTCCAAATAGACTCTGTCACCAGTTGAATATCCATGAGCTCCTGTGGTTACCACTCCAGGATCGGCTTGAGTGAGAGCGGAAACAGCCACGGTAGCTCCATTGGGAACGAGAGCTCCAAAAACCCTATATCCTTCTCTTTTTTTAAGATATCCATGCGTGATGTGCATGTTATCAATTTCTGGAAAAGAATCGGGAGGGGCGAGCCAAGGTTCTAAGTCAGTGTCTAAACCTGTCTTAAAGGGAGCTATTAGCGCCGGCTGAAAGGACATTTAGAAGCCTCCACATACCATGAAAAAACCACCCGCATCTCTTGCAGCAGCATTTTCGTTAATAATAAAGATCCGAAAATCCGCCGTAGTCTTGTCGTCGATTTTACACATACGGACGTTACCTTCATTAAAAGGAGTAGCCACAGCCACATATGTCGTTGCAGGGAGGACCACCGAAAAGGAAACTTGGTAAATACCCTTAGAAACGCGAGCAATCGTACATCCACTAGCTACCACCGTAGCTCCCGCGCCTGTAAACTGACCGTAGGCATGGATAATATTATTATGACCGTAAGAAACGGTGCTACTTCCAAAGTTGATAGTTCCTATGGTTACATTAGTTGTGGGTGAACCTAATCGCCCTCCATAAGAATATTGGATAACATTGGAACTATCATCAATACCAAAGAGCTCGGAATTACCTGCAGAATCTGTCTTGCAGTAGTTAATGAAGGCATCTGTGATAGCCGTTGGGTTTACAGCTACTCCAGCTACAGTTCTGTCAGTGAAGTTGATTGCTTGAGGCTGAAAGGTAGACTCAGCAAGCTCTATTGCTTCCCAGTTAGGACGGATAACCGTTCCCACGTTTCGAAGCTTTGTAGTGTTTTCAGGTTGAGTTCTATCCCATGCCATAATGTTTCCTCTTTAAAAATTGGGTAATGCTCTTATGTTCAATAAATCCTGCTCAGTACGGGAATAAACCAGTGAAATTTGTTCTTTATGGAGCCGAGTAGTCTCTGCATAAGCATCGTTCTCTCCATAATCCGCAAATATCCCTAAAGCCGTTCCATACGATAAACAAGGCCCCCATTCGTTAAGCTCAGGTGTATCGGTTGCAGCTGTAAGAGCTGCTACTACCTGATAAGCCTGCATTTGTACAATGTAAGCTTGATCAGGAGGAGGTAAAAGCTCGAATTGGTTGTTGAAGTAAAGGATAGCTTGTGGCCTGCCAGCCTGAAAAATGATGTAGTTAAGATTAATAACCTGACCATTGATGGGTGCAGTATTAAAGGTAACGGAAACAACTCCGGTAGAATAATTGATGGTCGCCGTACCACCGGCCGATCCCGTTATTGTCACGTTGGAAGTTGTCCAATCTTGGTTAGTATCCAAGAACGTCTCTACATCATCGTTAATAGTTGTGCTTCCTGGAAAGATCGGAAATCCCGTCACAGTCGTAGTGAAAGTGACCGTGGCTCCATCTCCTGTCCACGGGGTAAGAAACGAATATTGTAAAGCAGTTGTTAGATTGTCTTGCTCGAACTTAGCAGGGTTTTGATACCATAGCATGTTCAGATTATTCACCGTTGCTGGCGGCTCAAAGTTGGTGTAAGTCTCTTGCGGAACGTCGTAATAAGCTTGATTGGCTGTAGTAAGAAATTTATAGTAAGTGAGCTTTTGCTCTAGCTTTACTTCAGCAGGAAATCTGAGCTGGTAATACTGATTGATTCGAGTATCAAGCTCTTCATTCGTCATATCATCTGTAGTTAGCCGTCCAGTAACTTGCCGCGTTTTGAGTCGAATCTGGGCTAGGTTCCATTGTGCCATGCTTATCCTCCGTAAGACTGTCTCATTTGAAAGCGTGGTTTGCTTCCTACTTGCTGCTTATTCATTCTTCCTGTTCCATCAGGCCTCCATTCCCAAATAGGAGTCACACAGCTATCTAAGTGCCGTGCAATGAAGCGTGGAAGCTTATATTTGCCTCCATGAAAAAGCGTAAAAACGTGTTGATGCTTTGAATTGCCGTAAGGAAACCTTACAGAAACTCCAGCCTCTTCTATGTTCATAAATTCAAACTCACAGATTTCTCGAAGGAATTCTTCTTCCTTTTCATCTCTGGGTTGATTGCCGATAATAGGCAATAGCTGTAGGTCCTCTACAGTTCTCTTACTATGTTTAATATGTGCCATATAACCTCATGTGTAAAAAAGGGTGGGGATTCAATGTCCCCTCCCTTTGTGGTTCTTTAAACTACAGAGTTTTCACCTCTGTAAACTGCTACCATTGAGTCTCCGTCAGTTCCAACAACACCTGTTCCTAAAAGCAAGCCTTGGATGGCTACGTTTATAATAGGTACGGGTATGCTAGAAGCGTCAGATACTCTAACCAAAAAGCCGCCGCTGACATAAGTCGCGAAGCCCGAATTGGTCTGTTGAGCTACTGTTACAGTAGTAGCTGAAACAGCCGTTACTGTAGTAGAAAAGTTCAACTGGGTATCTCCATCATCTGCAGAATCATCTGCAACGTCAGTGAGTTTCACTGTGTCTCCTACTGCGAAGGCAAACTGATCTAAAAAAGAACAGGTAATGACAGCGTTAGCAGCGGCAGATACGCCAGTCACAGGTGCAGCTACAAGTGTAGCTTGTGCGAGTGGTGTAAATCCGTTCGATGCAGTGATAGCGCCAGATGAGACAGTAAGATAAGAAGCATCGGCCATGCCGGAGTTCCAATAGTACTGTACACCATCTGTAATGTTCGTTACGAGAGCTTCTGTTACTGAGAAGCCTACGCTTTGGTTCCTAGTGGCAACGGGTGTAGCGTTGGTCCAGGATACCAGTTTCATTTGTGACATGGTGTCCTCCTTAGCTGTGGGTTGCCATTAAGTTAAGCATAAATGAATCATTCAAAATTCGAGAAACGAACGGATGCTGCCAGCCTACTGAGCCTCTCTGATGGAGGGGATCAGCTGCGCCTGCAGAACCTAGTGGCTCAATATAGAACTCACCTGTTTCGCTTCGAAGATGAACAACTGCATATGCTTCTTTACCAACAATAAAGTTATTATATACAGCCGGTGTTGCTGCAGATACAGATCCTACGGATGTGTAAAGCCAGCGAACGTTACCAGTTGCTCCCCACTCAGAATCCAAAACTGTCTGCTGAGATGGGTAGTTTGCAGTGTTGACAAAGTTTGCTACCGACTCAAGGTCATCAAGCAAATCAGTGTCTAAATAACCCCAAAAAGAGGGTCTGACTGGGGATGTTGCATAGCCATCTGAGGCAGTGACAACTTCACTAATCATTTCTGCATCGTTACCAAGTAGTGTTTTCACAGAACTATCGATATCAGCTTTGGTTAACTCTGTAGGAGTTTGGCCGTTGATACCGTTAGAGCATTGTAAAACAGAACTTGTAGAAGCTAGAACGTCTCTTGTCACTTCATCCATAGTCTGAGCTAGGTTTTGTGCCAAAAGTCGAGCAGATTCGTTCAAGACTCTGTCTTCAACTGTGAGCTGTACTTGGTTTGTTATAGTTACAAAGTTACCGTAGAAGGACACACGTGCCTTAATATCTGTAACCGATAGCGGAGCTCCTGGAGGAGTTACGCCGTCCACAAGTGGAATCGGTACAGTAGAAAGCCGTGAATACCTACGGAACACAATGGTGTCTCCGTTCTTTTCAGGAAGAATACGTTTTTGAGCAAACTTAGTATGAACAAGCGTAGGATACGCAGTCATAAGAAGCAGCCTATCGTAATATTCCCGAACCGCTGGAGGCAACACTGCTGTGGTTGTAATAGTCATTTGTTACTCCAATTTGTTTATGGTCCACCCAGGTTTCTATTTACGAGATTCCTAAATTCTTCCACAGGCATGTCCTTGTACCGCTTGGCTTGAGAGATTGGTGTTGTTGACCCAACGCTGCTTAATGAACCAGCACTCTTGCTGTTCTGAACAATGCGTTCTGCATCAGCGTTCTTTTTGGCTTTGCCTTTCTCCCCCCGATATACATCAGAGTTTTTGGCCAAGTAGTACGCAAGTTCATAATCCTGCGTAGACTCTAGGGTGTTTCGTAAACCCGGGTTGTTTTTAATTACTTCGGGTAAATATTTCGTGATGATCTCTTGATAGTCGGGATGCTTTTGACTCATCTTCAGCTCTTCTATGGACATCTGATATTGCTTGTTCATCTTGGAGAGGAATTTTTTAGCTCCCCCTACAGTCAGAACATCGCCTTCATCAAGATCGTCTAGCTCATCTTTAGGCTCTGGAGCCCTCTGTTGAACCTGATTTGCTTGAATAAGAGACATGTGCTCCTTCATCATTTTGATTTCATCTTGAAGTTGCTGTCGTTGCGCTCGTTCTGATTGCAATGCAGCCAAAGGGACGTTCTGTTCCTCAGTCTGCTGCTCATTCGAGTCATGACTTGATTCGCTAACTTCTGGATCGGCGGCCTCCATATTTTCTTCGCCCGAAACGTTGGGTTCTTCACTCATTGCGTGTAGCTCCTTAAAAAGTTTCGCCCTTTATTTTGTCTCATGGTTCTTCAGTCCCGAGACAGTCGGCGGCACTATTGTGTTACGTAAGACCTCGGGATAGACGTGGTTTCTACGACCACCTCATCACAAGGCTTTGCTCCAAACTTCTGGAGCGCATCAAAGTCAAACGGCCTTTGAGGCATATTCACATCCCAGGAGATTGCTCCTGACACATTGTTCACCTCTCCAGTTATCATTCCCACTTGAGGGACTGGTCTGGCTTTGTATGCTTTTATGTGTTTTACAAGGGTGGGATGGCCATCTATGCAACGTTTGAACGGTTTAGCAAATATCACAATCCAATAGGGCTCTCGAAGTCCCTTATTGGCAGCAAGGATATCTTGAATCTGCTTGTTGTCGTCTTCTATGATTGCATCGCGGGTTTCCCCAGTCTCTTGTTTCATCTCTACTCCTTAATAGTCGTAGTTCCAGGCTTCAGCAGGGTAACCCCGGCTTCCGTTACTGTATTTACGTACCCTTCCAAGATCATACTGTTCTGAATTAGTGTTGATATCGCGGACGATTGGCGCTTGCGCGTTGTCTTTGATTTCAAACCCTTTCATATGGTAATCAGCTCGGTGAGGAGCACGTTTATCCATCGCACGACTCATTCCTTTTGATTCATCACGGCGAGATTTGTAAGATTGACTCTTATTACTCTCTTTCCCGTCTCTCATCCCAAGGGATTCATCCATGCGACTGTTACGTGACTGACTGTACTTATCCATGTCATACCTCCACAGGCGGTTGGTTTTCTTGTTGCCCTGAGAACATCTGTGCTCCCAGAGGATTTTCTGGCATAAGGGGCTCTGCTGCTTGTTCCCCTCGTGCAGAAATTGTTATGTCGTCTTCTTTTATCTGCTCTTCTTGAGCCCGATTCATTCCTTCCATCAATCGAACGACGTTTAGGTATTTGAGAAGCCTTTCATCATCTAGTGAGGACAGCTCTCTCATTGCTCTTGCTCTATCCAGAGACGCAGAAGCTCGGTTATCAACGGCCCTAGCCGCTCTTTCATCTTCCAGACCCATATTGGCTACAGATCGTGTAAAGCGTTCTTTCCCTCCAGCCAGTTTCTCAATGGCCGAAGCTTTATTAAGCTCAAGCTGCGAGGACAAAACTTGTTGTTGGATTTGTTGAGCCTGTTGAGCTTGTTGCTTCTGAGCCTTCATGTTCTCTTCGATTTCCTTGTTCAGTTCGGACTTGCCTTGCATTGGAGCCGCCTTGACAAGCATTGCCGGAGTAATAGGGCTTTGACCATTTACATTGGTGACGTTGTAAAGGTCCAAAAGCTGCTTAAAGTAAATTTGGCGCTGAGTGTCTGTGAGAACGCCTTCTTTGATTGTGACGTCGTACTTAATGAAATCTTTGCTGTAAAACTGCGGATCTGGCTTCTCACCTATGATTCGTTCGACCTTTTCAGGGGTCCAAGTCTGAATCAACTTCAAAGCCTTTTTAGAAATAAGCCTTTGTGCATACCTAAGATTATCAAAGACGTCTTGAAGATTCACAATCGCTGAACCTTGTCGAAGCATCATCATCAGACCAGACTCTTGTGCGTTTTCTGTCTGTCCAAACGCGGCGTCATTGGTGCCCAAGATATGCATGATGTCGGCATCAAACTGTTTTTGAAGCTCGAACATACCAGGAGGAATTTGAGGAGGTGGGATTTGTGTTAGGTCTCCTGGCTGAGAGTCCTCTTCAGTCCAGATAACTTTCCCCTGAGACGTCTGGAAGAGTGAACGAGGATTTAAAACAGAGCTTTTCTTAGCAATCCACCCTCTATTGATGCTGCTATCTAGCATATCTATCATCTGAGAGCGTCTTCGATTTGCTTCCCTTTGAGGGTCAATCATGCAACGAACCAAAGACTGCATTTTAAGGCCCCAGAACTCTGATTCTGGTTCCCATATCCCCACTAGAGGTGTAAATGGATACTCATTTAGACCAAATTGATTCCTTTCTGTCCTCATGAGCTCATCGTTGACGATGATATTGCACTCGACGTACTGCTTAGGCTTCTCCACAACGGTCAGTTGAGGATATTGCCTAATCATAAAGCGAAGACCTTCGTCATCACCTTCCCATTCGGTGTATTCGCCTGTTTCTTTGTCAACCAGCATAGGAACGTTTTCCCATCCTTGCTTATAGAACTCGTTGTAAGCCATGAACTCTTGCCCATTAGGCTGAGTTTGATAGGGAAGCCATGTAAATTTATCGTCTCTGGACCATCCCATTTTAGCTAAAGAATATACGTCCTTTTCCTGGCCCGGAAGAAGAGAAGCTGTGTGTTGAGGGGAAAGATATTTTCTACGTATCACGTAGGAGCAGTCTGAAAAGTCTAACTGAGTGAAATATGGGTCAGTAATGAAGCCGTTGTAGGGCTCTCTCCCAAACCGGATATCGCCATTTACAGGATCGTCCCGATAGTCCATCCAGATGGTAAGAAGGTTGAAACCGGTCTTTATAGCTCCGCCAAAGGCCTCTGAGATGAACTTATATCCATCTCCAGCGTTAAGTGTGTATAAGAGCAGGTCCGAGAGCTGATCGGCCCCTTTCTGGTCTTTACTTTCTTGAGGAGAAACAACAGAACTGAGTCGATTCTTTCTTTGATATCCCGACAGTAAGTTGATGTTTCTTCGGATTAGATTAAAAGAGTAGGCGTTTCTTCCTTCTTCAAAGAGCTTTTGACGCTCTTGTTCATCCCACTGCTCTCCCAGATAGAATCTAAGGTCACGGTCGGCTAATGGGAAGAAAGGGTTCCATGCGTAATACGCTTCTTGATAGTAGTCGTCGTACTCATGGACGATGGACAAATCGCTCATTCAAATCCTTGCGTGTAGTGACTCTCCCTAACGGGGTGGTTCTGAGTCTTAAAAAGAGTGCGGAGGTACTAGCCATCCTCCTACTAATCCGCTTAACAGTGACTATAGATTACTCTAAAATTATTTCTTTCGCATCTTCTTTAAAGTTTGGGCTAACTGGGCTCTCTTTTCCGTCTTAGGACCGTACTTACCTTTAGCCGCTGCTTTCAATTTAGAAGCTGGAATATCTTTACCCTTCTTTACACCTAAGGCAGACCTTAAAGCTCCGGGCTTTTTAATAGCTTTCTGAATCCATTTACTTTTTGCCATAGTGTTCTCTCTGTTTTAAAGCATAAGCTGTCTGCTCCATAGCTTCCGCTACAGGCTGTTGAAAAGAAGGAGAATGAGCTACAATAGGACTCCTAGAATAAGTAGATTCTTTCTCTCTCTGCATTCTGGGCATGTCATTATAGACTTTATCTTTTAGCATTATTTTTTCCTCTTCTTCTTCATAGCTTTCTTCATTCCAGTAGATTCATCTCTACGGGACTTATAACTTTGTTTTTTGCCAGACTCTTTGCCTCGGCGCATTCCTAGACTCTCGTCCATCTTACTGGATTTACTTTGTTTCTTCATGATTCTTCCTTTGTTTATCTGCCTCGCGTGTAGCAGGGTTGCGACCTAAAATCTCGGTAATTTCTTTTAAAACATGTAACATATCATCGAGTATTTTTATAATCTGTTCCTTTTGGTTCAGACTGAAGTTCATCGATACATCCTTTCTAAAAGCTCCGCATCCTCTTCCGTAAACTCGGGACCCCTCTTCTTATTAAAGAAGTGGGTGTAAAGCGCATATCTCTGTGCATCCATGCTGTGATCGTTCTGCTTTATCGGCTTATCTTCACCTCGGCTGGAGGCTTTACTATCCCACAAGTAATTTCTATATTCTTTTAACGTTTCCGTACAATTTGCGCAAATCTTATATGTTCCATTAGAGATTAGCTGCGCTTGGAATCTAATTCCGGGGAGTACATCGTTTTTAGCATCCACTGCATTATAAATCCCATTTCTCCTAAGCTCTTGCTTTAGAGAAGCCGCACTAGGATCAATGTAAATCCGCTTTACATTGAAGCCACCGATGAAGTCTATCAGGTCGTTGCAGTAATCATAGTCTGACTTCTGTCTCATCTCTTTTCTGGAGTCGAAGTAGTATTCTTTTTCCATCCATATATTGGGGTAGCCTCCAGGGTTATAACCAATAAGGCTAAAAACGCAGGGGTTAGTAGTGCCGTAATCAATCCCAACAATGTAATAATCAGCAGGAGTACGAGGCATGGCAATAACATGATAGTCCTCATCAAAAAAATCATAAACCGCACCATCCGCTAATACCCACTCTCCCTTAATATACCGTTTATACCAAAGGCCCTGGTATTCAGCAGACAAGTCTTTGATATATTTATCTCCCAGTGAGGGATTGTCGTAGATGCTGAAGGAAAAGACCTTGAGGTCGAGCTCTTCTTGGCGATCAATAAAGTCTCTTTTAAGCCAATGGTAGGGTGAATCGGGGTTAGTGGACGCGAACAACTGTGCGCCCGCAACAGACAAACGAGAAAGAAGCATTTTAAAAAAAGACTCAGGAAGAAGCGTCGCCTCATCGAGAAGCGCTCCTGCGAACTCCGAACCTCTAATCTTAGCTTCTGCCCTGTCATCATTCGCTCCTACTACATACATCACGCGGTCAAACATGTGAACTTCGCCCTTTCCAATCGAATAGTTTACCGCTGAACCTACCAACTCTTGAAGAGGATCTATAATGTTTCTCTTGATGGTCTTATCTGTTCTTCCACATATAATCAAAGGACCAGGAGGACCGTTCCTACAGAACTCCAGCCATCGAACTAAAGTGATAAACGACTTTCCCGCTCGAACAGGACCCTCAAAGATGTTAATCCTAGCATCGGAGTCCTGAAAAGCTTTAATCTGCATGTTGCTTAGCTGTTCAAGACTCATCTGAGTTTTTCACATCCTTATTTTCAAAATCTTCTTCCGACTTTATATTCTTTAAGTTATCCAGCAAATTCCCAAGCTTTCCGTCAAACTGATGGGTGGTTTTCATCTCGTCGCGCTGACCTAATTGCTGTTTACCTACCCATATAAGCATGGAGTTATCTCCGCTAACAGCCTTGGAAAACTGCTTGTACAGCACCATCAAATGCCCTTGAGACTTCTTGTTGTGTAAGTACTCATCCCAAGGAATACCATGGTCTCCGTGACACCTTTCGTAAAGAGTTCTGAAGTGAATCCCAAGATGACAGGAGATCTGAATCCCAGAACAGCCCGCGTTCAAATAGTGATCAACCGCTTTCCAGTCAATTGCGACGACAGAGCGTCCCATCTTCCCTCTAGGTCTGCCCGTCACTGTCTTCTTTGATGGTTTCTTTTTTACCGACTTAGCTTTTGCCATTATTTCACCTTTACCTTCATTTGAGCGCTCGGAAACTGCCCAATCATCATCTCAAGCTCTCGCTCTATATGACGCAAGTCATCTTCATTTTCGAACTTTAGGTTAATAGACAGGGATTTGGGTTTCTGTTCGGGAATTATATTCGTGTGAAGTTCTTCTTCTGTAAACCCAGAGGCAACGAGTAAGTCGGGGTCCCATTGATTAGCAAGCATGTCAAAGTCGAACTCCCCTTGAACCTTATTGAGTATGATCGTGAGCCTTGAGACTTCCTCACGGCTCAGAGGTCTAGAGGGAACTGCACAGTCCACTTCATTATACCCCATGGCTTTGATCGAGCGAATCCTTTGGTGACCTCCAACAACGAAGCCTTCGGGTTGGATGACAATCGGCTGACAGACTCCAAAGTCTTCGATTGACTTTTTGAGCTCGTCGGCTCTTTTTTTTGAAAGGCGTCGGGGATTGACGCTGTTTTCTTCAAGGTCATCTATTAATCTCTTTTCATACTTCCATTGTATGTCGTCCATTATGACCCTGTGGTTCGTGCCCTTCCGGGAGGGTTAAATAATAACTCTCTTTTGAGCGGGACCTCTAAAGATGGCTTCTAACCTATCCGTAGCCTCCCGCGTCGCTATGTTCTCATCATCTTCCTGCAGGAACTCAATGAGGGAATCTATTATCTCACTTTGAAGGTGAAGGCGCTGCAACATCTTTGCGTTCTGCGCTTTCAGATCCATCAGCTTTGATATCGCTTGCAATCGGTTCACTTTCAGCTCCTTCCAAAGACTTCCCTTGGACTTGTACGTATCTAATGTGGTCTGTTGGAGAAAAGAAGGCTCCTTCAAGTTTGTCATCCCAAAATGGTTGGTTTGTTTTAACGCAAGCAAGAAACTTGTTCACGTCCTCTTTCCTCAAAATAACACTTACATCTTTTCCGTCTAGATAAAAGATCTTGACATGATAATTCATTTTAGCCTCGCATTGTATCGTTTATATTGTCTAATTAAGTCTCTTAATTCAATTGGCTTATAACCCCAGGCATCAGTAGATACATTAATAGATCCCTCTCTGAATCGTATTTTCCCATGGATGTGTCCATGGATGTTAACCACTCCGGCGCCGGGAGCCATAAGCTCTGGTTTGTGGCTAAACACGCACAGGTATCCGTAATACTCCAGACGCACCTGGTCTGCTACCAATGAAAAACCAATATCCACCAATTTGGTAATTGAGTCGTCATGATTGCCTCTAATGATGGAGATTTGTCCGTTCAGGGCGAATAGAATCTTTCTTAAGACCTCTGGATGCGCCATACCAAAGTCGCCAAGGAAGTAGACTAGGTCGTTCGGCTCTACCACCTCATTCCAGTTCTTAATGAGCTCATGATTCATGTCTTCTACCGTCTGAAAAGGTCTCTCTTCATACTTGATAATGTTCTCATGAAAGAAATGCGTATCAGAGGTTACAAAGATCTTTTCAGGCTCCTGGCTCATCCTTGGATACCTCCGCGACGCCAAGCTTTGCGAGCTTATCAAGCTCCTCGAATTTGAAGGTCTTCTCCCAGGACGGAACAACTTTGTAACATTTCACTTCTACGTCTGTATTCTCAGCCTTCCAGTTCATCCCATCTAAAACGCTTCCAACAAGAGCTGGCACTGCGTCATAGTCTTCGTTTAAAAGCCTCTCATCCATGATAAAGGTAGCCATGGTTGGACTTCCTTTCTTTACAAACTGAACCACTCCGTAAATCTTTAATGCTTCGCTCAAAACGGACACTCCTCTTGGGTTGACGCAACATTGGAACTGCCTAATGTTGACGCAATATTTGGGTCTTTATCCTTTGGCTGACTCATATGGGGCCTAATGCCATTTCTAACTATGTTCATTAACTCTTCCTCATCGCTTCTTGAATCCAGCATGAAGGAGCTAACGTATGTGATGTTGGGTTCTATACCCATTCGTATTGAAGGAGCTGTGGGAAAGTACCCATCGCCGCTCTTCTTCTCTACTATCTTTAGTCTTAAAATAATCTTCCCGAATGCTTTGACCGTTGCAATGCCTAGGTGGTTATCATTAGGAGTTACTTCGTACTTTACAAATTCAAAGTTATTCATAAGTTAATTACCTTTTTTAACTACTTTTCTTCTGTTTACTTTCTTTTTATGTTCGTTTTTGCATATTTTGTTTTCTTTAGTTTCTTTGGTAGTTTCTTTTTCTTTGGTGTGTGGGCTTCCCACTCCTTTGCTGTCTCTGGCAGGTTCGCGTACATGTACTTCTTCTGGGCTTGACTCTTGAATGGCATCTTGTATCTCCTGTTGTCTTTCTCTTAGGCGCTGCATTTCCTCTTTGACAGTGATAAGACCGTCGTTTCTTTCCTCTTCTACAGCGATAGGCTCATTACCTGTAGCTTTAAAAGCTTCTTCTGCTAAAGGTTCTTGAAAACCCAATTGGCATCCCATACAAATACCTGTGGCGTTTACTTGGACTACTTTTCGGCACGTGTTACAGTTCATGTAATTCATTCTTTCTCCGGGGGTGGAGGTAAAGGCATCCAGTGCCGAGGAAAATTTCCGTCGACGTCGCAGATACCAAGGCATTCCCCATTGTCATCGCTAAACATATATAAACTACCCAGAAGAACACCCCCATCCCTACTCCACATGACGCGGGACCCAAGGGGAGGAAGTTGGTCTTCAACACTAATCCACTTCATATGTAATCCTCAAACACACCTGATTCGGTGACCATCTCTCCAATCTCCTCGGCGAGCTTTATTTCTTCGTCAGTGGCGTTCTCTTTGTACTTCCATGTAGAGCGACATTTCTCGTGGATATCCCATAGAGCAGAAGCGTAGTCAGGACCTTTAATGGCGAGCATCATCTCATGTTGAGTGTGGGGTAAAAGGAACTTGAGGGTTACTTCTTCGTAGTGTGTTTTTTCGGGCTCACTCATCCTTTTCTCCGGGGGGTTTGAGAACAAATCCAGATTTCGGGTCTTTTACACTGAAACTCACGTTAATGTTCTCTTCTAAGATGAACAGAAACTCACGTGCGAAGTCGTCCGGCTTGAAGTCTGGGAAATTCTCTCGATTAAGCTCAATTCCTTTTGGGGTCATCCTCAGCAGTTCTTTTTTTTCAATAAAAAAGTTAATTTCTGGAGGTGCTACTACTTCAACTTCTTTAGTCATTCCTTTTCCTATAGTCATTATTTTTCCTTTAGTCCTTCTGCTTCAAAGTATATGTGTGTTCCTTCTGAGTCTTCTTGCTGAAAAACACGGGTGATGGCTCTCTTCATCTGACCTAGGCGATTAGCTTTCTTGACGATGTAGTTTAGCTCCTCGGCAGATAGCTTATCTTTGTAGGTTATGGCGTGTTCCGTAATCATAGGACCTTCCATCGAAGTTAGTTCGATTATTACTCTAGGTTTATCAGCATATATTTTTTGAGTCAAATTCAAAGAGATCTGAGAATCGTCATAAAATCCAATTCCGTTCAAGACATCAAAGTAGAATTTTTCGTAATTATCGTTGTCTGGTTTTGTGGTTACTGGCCTGCCGATCATTTCTAGTTTTTTCTTTTTGCTCCAGCTTTTGGGCACTTCCACATCGATTAGCAATTCTGCTTTTAAGGGGCCTACAATCTGTTTAAATCCATTCTCCCTCATTTGATGAGCCAACACAAACTTATGGGCTGTAGCCTCGCGTATTTGGGGGTTATAGGTCTTTCCGTACGCTGTTCGGTGTCTCTTTTTCGCAAGCGGCTTGGAATGTATCTCAAATTTCATTTCATCCATCCTTGAACACGGATAACTATATTTTCTTTTTGTTTTTCATAACGTAGCTTAGCCACGGTACGTTGGCAATGACGACAATAGCCACTACGGCGACCATCCCTGCCAAAATAGTAATCATCTTTTTCCCGCAGGCTTTTGCATTTCACGCACATGCGGGGGTATGTATTCTTTGGCTCTTCGTTTGGTTTTTCTTTGCACATGCTCTAAGGCCTTCTCCTCTAGGTATGAGAGTTTGATGTCGTACAGTCGGGATAGGTTAGCTAGTTCCATGGGGGAGGGCATTGAAGAAAAGCTTCCTTGCTCTAGGAGTTTAAGACGGTTCGGTATAATGCCAATGAATTCTGCTGCTTTGCATTGCATAAGACCGAGGCACTCTCGACATGCTCTAATTAATTGATCGAAACTGAGTGTGTCTGCGTGGACCAGTATTTTCTCAATCTCTACTTCAAAATATCTTAAAACCATACAAACTCCGATACCATGGATTAATATTCGATGTAAACTCTTTTTTATTCTTTCACACCGACGGTTTTAATAGATGTAATATTTTGTATTCGTATTCGTGCGTCCGCTTTCGTTTCTTTTTCCTGGTAAGTGAACCAGTTCTGTCCGTTCTTCTCGAGTTGAGCGATCAGGCTTATGAATGGGGGACCTACTACCAAATGGTGGACTAGGTGTTTCTCTCCGTCGATGGTAGTAATTTCTATGAGTTCTATTAATTTTTTCATGCTGATTTTCTCCAGGGTATTTGGTATTTATGGCAGGCGCTTTCTAGTCGATCAATAAATCCGTGCTCGTGATAGGGGATGCACGTGGGTTGGTAGTTTCCGCTTCGATAGCCGAACTCGATATGTTTGTGAAGCGCTTCAACCTTCACATCAAAGCGATGCGCATTCTTGATTATGAAGTCTTCTAGAGAATTTGCCGTCTTCTTGTTTTCTTCTGCATCTGCCTGCGAGGGCTTCTTTTTGTTCTTCTTCTCGTCGTGGGCGTCTACACACCAGCGTAGGATTGAGAGGTAGTCGCTTTTTCTCCACTTGCCCTTGGGTTTATCGAGTTTCCACTCACTGAGAGTCTTGTAACACCACTCGGTCTTCACTTCTCCGTGTTCGGCTACGAGCTTATCATGATCTTCTTTGCTAGTGAACACGTGAGTAGCTCTTTCTATCCTCGTAGAAAATGATTTTGGACGCGGGGATGGCGAAGCCTCCTCTTTATTACTTTCTTTCCTTATTATCTCTCTATCCTTATTAGGGGGTCGATTACCGCTGTGCGGTGGACCGCTGTGCGGTTTTTGGGAGTGCGGTAAACATTTTTTGAATAAAGGTTCTTCGTAAATGGTATAAAACACAGGACCCATTCTCCCTGAATCTAAGCGCTCTTGGCCTCTTTCACAGAGTCCGTGCTCAATGAGTTCTCCTAGGATGTTCCATACTCTTTTCTTAGTGGTACCGA
>Ga0136554_1000111_pt1 | contig 32581 bp, 25 predicted proteins | sample AntRauTorckE5431_FD_104637 | JGI IMG/M metagenome (GOLD analysis project Ga0136554, IMG submission 104637) | Saline lake microbial communities from Rauer Islands, Antarctica - Metagenome Torckler E5 #431 | ecosystem: Environmental > Aquatic > Non-marine Saline and Alkaline > Saline | place...
GAATCTATCTTGAATGGAACGAGTACACTAATCTAAACAGAATCAACAACAATAGTACTTCAGATGTATTTGAACAGATTGTTCCGTTTGGAGATGTAAACACAGATGTCACCGATGTAATAGACGTTGAGTTTATTGAAAAAGGTCACGATATTGTTCGTAAGGTAGACAATATCCTATACATTGATCAAGCACAATCGCTGCCATCTGTCGGCGATACTGTAACAACAGATTCAGGTTCAGGCGTTGTATACAAGAGATTCCAACAGGACTTTGACCTAGTACTTTACCTTGTTGATGTTCAAGGTTTCATTGATGTTACTGATTCGCTGTTCTTTGAAGGTGACCTAGTTGGAACATATACACAGCCAGGAACTACTATCAATCCAGAACTAGGCGGATGGTGGTACATTGAGACAGATTCTGGTGATTCATCAGAATCTGTATATACAAACTCAGAAGCAGATGCATCTATCGATGACTTTGGCGATCAAGCAGTTGGTTTAGTGTATCAAGACTTTATTCAAGTACGAGCCGAAGCGCCAAACCGTGCAGTCAACAAGTTCTACAACATAGCAGACGAATTAGGCGAGCTGGGCGATACTGAAATCAGAAGCTTCATAACCAGCTTGTCGTTTGTTGGGGACATTCAACAAACCAGCGGACAAACTGTTTACGAAGACTCACGTTGGGTTATCAGACTGCCTGCAGACCAAACTGTACAGCAGGAACTAATTTCTGCAGGCGAATTCCAGTTGTGGGTTAACAACAGTTTGGTTAGCGACGATGTTACTGACTACGGGTTTGACTACAGTTACTTGAACGGTGTACAAGGCCTGTCGCCAGTAACTCACACAATTGAAGAACTGTGGGATGGTTATATTGACTTTGACTTTACTGTTACACAAACACAAGACATTGACGGTGACGGCACAGTCGGTGACTTCTATGAACCAGACGGTTCGCTAGGCATTGACCCAGCAACAGTGTTTGACGACGTTACTATAGCAAGAGCAGAAGTTGTTTACTATCAAAAGCGTGCACAAACCAAAGGTAGGATTTACGTTAAACTAAATGCAAACAACCAGTCTCTTGGTAGAGAGTTTACAGTAAACAACATAATAAGAGTGGACACTGTTGAAGGCAGTATCCCAAGTAATCGTATTATGGGTGTTATTACTGACGTATCAGTGGTTGACAACGGCCTAGGACCGTTAGCAGTTATTGATAAAGGAACCCCGTTTGAAATAGCAGCAAGCGAAGAAGCTGATAGGTTCTCCAATCCTTACAACGACTATGCACTAGTTAACGGCGAGTACTGGTTCTATGATGTCAATGCAGAAACAGGCAGAGACAGAGCAGCTAAGTATCCTAGTTCAAGTAGTCGTGACTGGTCTCAGGTATTTAACATTCCGGTCCTTACTACTAAGGATCCTAACGGTATACCAAACCAAGGCGTTTTTGATATCTTTGAAAGAGCGGGAAACAACTGGGTATGGGTATCTTCTTATTTCGTTCCGCTCACAGGACAAGATTCTAATGCAGGTAAAGAACTACAATTTGCAAAAGAAGGCAACTTATATAGACTATTTGTTTCTACAGAAGACAAGGTTTACGTATTTAAAAACGGCTTTGATGCAGACGGTGTCGAATACAAATGGGCGCTGGACACTGACCCAAGATACAGAGGAGAGCTAGGAGCTATTCCAAGTTCTGTGCAGATTAGTACCGGAGACATTGTAAGATTTGACGATACTCTCTACACAGCAAAGACAATTGTAACTAGTAACGAAACTCCTGCAACACTTGGTTCGACTAGCAAATGGGAACTATCAGGCAACAACGTTGTAGTTGAAAGCTTCTTGCCGCACACAGCAACAGAAGATCTTTACGGAGACAGCACGTTCACTGATGCAGGTGTACTAGAGTTTGCAATCACAACAGCAGTTTCTAGCACAGGTCAAGTAGTTGCGATCACAGTAGAAACCGATAGTCAAGATTTTACAGACGAGGACTATCGTGTTCTAGTATATCGTCAGCAGAACAATAGATATGTTCTGTCACAGATTATTGATCCTGAAAGAGCAGGCACAAGGTTTGGTACTAGTATCTCATTATCACCAGACGGCAAAACTCTAGCAATTGGCGAACCAGATAACGACGAAGTAGCTGACAACCAAGGTCTAGTAAGTGTTTACAAACTAGCCAACGGTCAGTTCGAGCTTGCTCAAATTGTTGAATCTTCAGCTAACGAAAGAGCAGTAAGATTTGGCCAGCAGGTCAGCCTAACCAGCAACTTCCTAGCTGTTAGCAGTTCAATATCTGATATTGTATTGCCTACAGACTTTACTGACAGTACAGTCTTTGATAACGGCTTCACTACTTTCTCAGAAAGATGGAATAACATTGGCGGCGTTACACTTTACGAGTTAATTGACGGCACTTACTTATACGCTGATCAGTTAGAATTCGATAACGCAAACGTTTCGCAGTTTGGCGATGTCTTGCTAGCTGTGCGAAATCACGTTTATGTAGGCGCACCTGATCTAACAGTTGATGACCGTTTGGGCGCACTAATCGACTTCAGACGGTCACAGGGCGTTAGTGCTTGGAATAAGATAAGAGAGCCAAAGCCGGTTATTGACCTGAATAAAATCAAGGAAGTTTATCTGTTCGACAAGCGTACAAATCAGCTAGTCACCTACCTTGATTACATCGATGTACGCCAAGGCAGAATAGCAGGCACAGCAGCGCAGGAAATTAACTATAGAACATTTGTTGACCCTGCTCGTTACAATATTTCAAATCAAGAAATACTGCTTGACACTGTTAACAATTGGGAAGAAGAAAACGTTGGCAAAACTTGGTGGGATCTAAGCACAGCAAGGTTTGTGCATCCATACCAAGGCGATCCAGTATTCCAGAGCACAAATTGGAACAGCTTGCTTCCAGGCGCATCTATAGACGTGTACGAATGGGTAGAGACTGATATCCTACCTTCACGTTGGGATGAAATAGCTGATACGTCCGAAGGAGTCGCAAGAGGCGTTAGTGGACAGTCACGCTATGGTGATAGCGTGTTCTCACAGAAGCTCAAATACGATCCTGTTGCAGGCAACTTCAGCAATGTTTATTACTATTGGGTGCGTAATAAGTTTACTGTGCCTAACATAGAAAGCAGAAAGATCAGTGCAGGTAACCTTGCTAGGCTAATCCAGGACCCAAATCAAGAGAACTATCAATACGCAGCATTTACTAGCGACAACCGTTTTGTTGTGTATAACATAGACAGCTTGCTTTACAGCGACGATATTGTACTGGCTGTAAACCAGTATACGCTAGAAAATCAAGAACAGAATGTTCACGCAGAATATCAGTTGATATCTGAGGGACTAGAAACTAGTCTTCCTAAGCGTGACATTGAACGTAAGTGGTTCGATAGTTTGGTCGGCGCCGACGAAAGAGGTCGTGCAGTGCCTGATCCAGACCTTAGCCCAAGACAGAAGTACGGTACATTATTCCGTCCTCGGCAGAGCTGGTTTGTGAATCGCCGTGAAGCACTCAAGCAGGTTATCGAACGTGCTAACATTGCACTAGCGTCTCAACCAGTAGTTGATAGCAAAGACTTAACAAAATTGTTGTCAGCAGAACCAATGCCTGGAACAGAAACAAGACTGTACGATTATGCAATCGATACTATTGAAGAATTGCGTTTCATTGGTACTAGTCGTGCAGTGCGAGCTACACTAGACGCTACTGTCGTAGATGGAAGAGTAGTTGACGTTGACGTTGTAAGTCCAGGTCGATCTTACAAAGACCCAACGTTCGATAATTCATCCGGTGGCCAGCGTCGAGGACCGTCTGTTACAGTACTAGGAAACGGTGAAAACCTACAAGTTGAGCTGTTCATCGATAACCTAGGCAAAGTCTCAGGCGTAGATATCATCGATGCAGGCGAAAGCTATACTGGCAACATTACTTTGTTAGTAAGACCGTTGTCAGTGCTGGTACGTGCTGATTCTACAATCGGTGGACGTTGGGCAATATACGAATGGAACAGCGGCACGGGTGAATGGCAGCGTTCTAGCACACAAGATCATGATGTGAAAAACTTCTGGGATTATGCCGACTGGTATGCCGAAGGGGTGAACCAGTTCACACTGGTAAACTTTAGAGTTGACCAAACATATCAGCTGCCATCAATTGATGACGATATAGGCGATGTAGTTAGAGTTGAAAACGTCGGTACTGGCGGCTGGTTACTGTTACGAAAAATTAACGACTTTGATACTAACGACACTACTCTTAATTACGAGACCATTGGTCGTGAAGATGGCACAATTCAGTTGAACACATTGTTGTATGACAACAGTCTAAACGGCGTTGGTTTCGACAGAGCAAGTTATGACAACAAGTTCTTCGATGCAGAACCAGCTATTGAAACTAGAATAGTTATGCAGGCTCTTAAAGAAGACCTGTTGATCGAAGAACTAGCAGTTGAATATAACGCACTGTTCTTCACGAGCCTGCGTTATGTATTCTCTGAGCAGTTGAACGTAGACTGGGCGTTTAAGACCAGCTTTGTTAAGGCTAAGCACAATGTAGGCGGACTTGATCAAGACATCACATTCCGCAATAACACGTTGCCAAGCTACAACGATTATGTAGAAGAAGTGAAGCCTTACAAGACCAACATTAGGGAGTATGTAAGTGCACTAGAAAGAGTTGAAGACACAAATTCTGTAGTTACAGATTTTGATCTTCCGCCTCGCTACGACGAAGCACAAGACAGAATTATACCACGTCAGGTTACTGTTGTTGACAACAACCTAATAGGACTTGATGCAACGTTCGACGAGTATCCAGATAAGAACTGGACAGACAACGTTGGGTTCAAAGTAACCGAAATTCAAGTGTCAGACGGCGGCTCGAGATATTTATTTGCTCCAAAGGTTACAATTACCGGCGGAGGCGGAGCCGGCGCAACAGCACAGGCGTTTATCAGCAAAGGAAAAGTAAGAAGAGTTCAAGTCCTAACGGCTGGTAATGGCTACTTAGGAGCACCAACAGTTACACTAGCTCCACCAAGCAACCAGGAAGGCGTAACAGCAAATGCCAGTGCTACAATAGGTGAGTCTGTTGTGCGTAGTATGCGAGTTGAGATCAAGTTTGATAGAATCGCAAAGCGTGCCGCTATACTTACTCTTGACGAGAAGCAGACGTTCATTGGAACAGCAGTTAACACAGAATTTGCACTTAACTGGCCAATGAGTTTGTCAGACAGCACAGTTACTATTACTATAGATGGTCGCGAAGCACTAAGAAGCGAGTATACCTTTAGAAACGTTACTGACAACAGCTTGTCTTATGAAAGACAGCATGGCGTTATTGAGTTCTCAGCACCACCTGCTCTAGATGCAAACATTGTTGTGAATTACAAAAAGGATTCTTCAATCCTAACTGCACCTGAGCGTATTGACTATCTTTACAATCCTACTTCAGGCATGATAGGTAAAGACATTAGTCAGCTAATGACTGGCGTAGACTACGGCGGCGTAGAAGTACGCAGCTTTGATTTTGACACAGCAACAGGCTGGGACAACGACGAGTGGGCAACATCACCTTGGGACTTGTATGATACAACCTACGAAGATCTTGTGTTTGAATTAGATGGCAGCACAACACTTCTAGAACTTGCTTCACCGTTAGAAGACGGTGTTGTCTACAACGTTTATAAAGACAGCGAGAGTAACTACACAGGCGGAGCAGTTTTTGGCGCATACTATAATGCTGTTAGAATTGACGATCCTGACTATGACGGTTCAACAGTAATTGACAACTCAAACGCTGTGATGGAAAGTATCACAGGTGACGGTGCACAAACAATTATTGATCTAGACGAACTAGGTGTGTCAACTGTTGACGGCGACATTCTTATTATACGTAAGAGCACAAGTGACGGTAGCTTGCTGCCAGATACTACTAGCTTTGATACACAGCTTGACGGTGGTAGCTTAAACTACGGCAACGCAACTGGTCTAAATGCTGAAGATATTATAGTTGACGGTGACTTGTTTGTTACTCCTATTACAAGCGGCGGCCCTGAAGAATTAGTTCCAGGTCAAGTACTTGATTCAGTAGACGTTACAGTTTACGAAAGAGTAGGTGACGGCCAGGCCGAAATATTCAATCAGAACTATGTTACTGATGGAGTAACTTTAGAGTATACACTAGGTATTAAGCCAAGCAGCGTCGACGGCGTAATTGTAAAACTTGGAGAAACAATTGTACCAGAAACCGAATACGAAATAGATATTCAGAACAATACATTAGAATTTAACGACGCACCTTCAATAGGACAGAAGTTAACTATCCTAACTGTTGGGCTAAGTGGTAATAATGTTCTTGACATTGGAACAGTTGTGTCTAATGGTGCAGAAAAGATTATTGAAACTTCTGTAACTTTACGTGCTGACGTTTCTACACTGTTGCTAGTTAATGGCGAAGTTCAAGGTAGCACAGATGTTCTAGTACTAGAAAGAAACGGTCTAGTAGCGTTCGAGTTCGCTGTTGCACCGGTACAAGGAGCAGTAATTGACTTTGCTGTATTCGTACAGCCGGAAGACGGTATACAGACGTTTAGTCGTGTGTTGAGAGACACGTTTACAGGTGACGGTAGTACCGCAGCTTACACGCTGTCACAGGCACCAGGCGCACAAGACCCAGTTGAGTTCTTTACTTTGGTAAATGTTGATAATGTTATTCTTAGCCCGGGCTATAACAAGCAGTTTGTTATTGACAACACAACTCAGCTAGAGTACAGCTTCGATAACTTCCAGATACCAGACTTTACTATTGACCCTGCACAAGTTAGAGTCTTTGCAGACGGTAATGAACTGGTACGTGGTCGAGATTATCTAGTAACAATTGCAAACAGTAGCTTTAGACTAGATCCTGCTTTCTTAATTGAAGGCACAGTAATCGAAGCATATTACACTGCTGATGCAGACTACTTTATTGATGATAACATCATTACGTTTGCTACTACACCTGATATGGACAAGTCTATTGATGTGTATCAGTTTACTAATCACGATGTACTGGATCCAGAGCGTATCAGTTACGATATTACAGCAAGAAGTCATCTTGTTCCTGGAACAGACGAGTTTACAACTTATCACAACTTGCGTGGCGGCAAAGTCATACTAAGAAGTGCTGCCGCAGGTGTCCAATATGTTTGGGTAGTTGTAAATGGCAAATTGCTATCACCGTCAGATGATTATACGTTATCTGTTGACAACAAGATAGTTTATCTTGTAGAGGAGCCTGAAGTAGGTGATTCTGTTGATGTGTTCCACTTTGCAGCACCTGTGCGCACACCTCGTATGGCGTGGAGCAAGTTTAAGGACATTCTCAACAGGACTCACTACAAGCGTGTTGATAATGCAACCGGTCTTTCACTTGCACAGCCTTTAAACGAGTACGATTTGCGCATTGAAGTAAATAACGCAACGTCGTTAGCAGTGCCAAGTAAAAGCAGAAATGCACCAGGCATTATCTTTATCGACGGTGAGCGTATTGAATACTTTGTTAAAGACGGTAATACACTGCGTCAACTACGTCGTGGCACACTGGGTACAGGTGTAAAAGAAACTTACCCAGCCGGCACTACAGTAATTAACAACAGCAGTAGCAAAAATATACCGTATCAGGACAAAACTGTTACGCAGGTAATTGAAAACGACGGTAGTTCAACTAGCTACGAGACACAGTTTAACCTAGGCGGTATAGTACTGAAAAGTAGTCAGACTTACAGAGACTTTTTTGAAGTGTTTGTAGGCGGTCGCAGGTTGCGCAAGAATGCTAGACAGGAATACCAGTTTGATATGGTTGATGAAGATGGCAACATTGTTCAAGCAATTGCACCAGATTCACCCGCAGGCGACATAGAAGTCGACAGAGAGTTTGACATTGTAGTGGATTCGGCAACTAAGGATGTTACCTTAGAGCTAGCAGAGTTGCCGTTAGAGAATGAAAGCATTGTAATAGTAAGGAAGACAGGTAGACTTTGGAGCGATCCAGGCACTGCATTGAAGGATGCTGATAATTCTATTGGCGATTTCTTAAGAAAAAGCATAAGTGAATTACCTGAATAAATACACTAACGAAATGGAATAATCACACATGGTAAACGAAACTAACGGCGTGTTCATACAGGGACACATCAAAATACACGATCCTGAAACTGGTGAGGTTCTTGTCAACAAAAAGAATGCTATCCATTATGAGAATATGAGTATTGCCCTTGCACAGAGCTTGGGCAACGAAGGCAACGGTCCTATATCTGAAATGAGCTTTGGTAACGGAGGCACTAGTATTGATCCTACAGGTGTTATTACGTATCTTACTCCTAATTCAACAGGCACTAATGCTAGTCTCTATAATCAAACATTCAGTAAAATTGTCGACGACAGAAACGCTAACAATTTGGATCCGAATAGAAACAAGATAGAAACAAGACACGTAAGCGGTACGAACTACACTGACGTTATTGTTACTTGTTTGTTAGACTACGGCGAGCCAAATGGGCAGGATGCGTTTGATACAGCAGCTTCAACAGACGCTCCGTTTGTGTTTGACGAACTAGGACTGCGTAGTGCACCGGTTGCAGGACAGGAAAGAGGCAGATTGCTAACTCATGTTATCTTCCATCCAGAACAAAAGTCACTCAACCGGTTGATACAAATTGATTACACCGTCAGAGTGCAGAGTCTCAGTGGAGGTAATACCTAATGCCGTATGAGGTTCGATTTACTGATGAGATTAACAAAGGCGTAATCGTTGTTGAAGACAGAGAAATTAACAGCGACGCAACTAGCCTAAGTTTTCCTGGCAGAGGTGTAACAAATTACGGCAAGGTTATTGCCGAAAACTTGTTACAGATGCTCGAAAACTATGCGTTTTCAGTTCCGCCAGACAATCCTGTCGAAGGCCAAACATGGTATGACAATACCTCAGGTATTGATCAGCTAAAAATTTATGACGGCACTCGCTGGATTCCTGCTAGTGGCATCTTTAAAGGAGCGTCTGCGCCAGAAGTTGCGTCAGCAATAGCCGGCGACCTTTGGGTAGATACTGATAGTCAACAGTTATACCTAAACAGTGGTGCTGGTTGGATACTTGTAGGTCCTGAGTTTTCAGGAGGTTCTGCTACAGGTCCTAGATCTGCACTACTAACTGGTACTGATAACATTAACTATACAGTATTAATACTAGATGTCAATCAAATTCCGATTGTTATTCTTTCAGGCAACGAATTTACACCTAAAACAAATATTGCAGGTTTTAACACTATTAGACAAGGTGTTAATTTAAGCACTAGAACGCTGAATGGCAGCCAATTAAAATACCGCGGCATTGCAGAATCTGCTGAAACACTGCGTATAGGTAATAATAACGTTAACAGCATTAACTTTATGCGATCTGATCTTGATACTTCTACTAGCGGACAGTTAAGTGTTCGTAACAACAGAGGGATTCAAGTCGGTGATAACAACCAAATTGCAATGTTTGCAGCAGGCGAACGTGGTGTTATCAGAAACAACTTTAGCGGATCTAGCCTAGACCTAGAAGTAAAACAAGGAACCAACTTTTTAAGCGGATTGCGAGTTACTACTGATGCAATAACTGGTAACTTAGATGTTAGGGTCGGTAATCCAGCAAATCCAACTACAACGTTAGACGTCTACGGCGTTTTGAACGTAGAAGATAGTGCGGTTGTCAAGTCAACTGCTGAAACTACTGAGTTAAACGAAGGTGCTTTACAAGTATCTGGTGGTGCTAGTGTTGCAAAGAATGTTCAAATCGGCGGCGCTTTAACTGTTGCCGCCGGGATAACGTTAGAAGATGACATTACAGGTAATTCATCTGATCTTATCGACTTTAATACTATTACAGCAAACAGCTTTATTGGTAACCTACAGGGCAGTGTTGTTGGTACGTTACAAGGCAGTGCGTCAAGTGCAACTAGGCTAATAAGTGCAACCAGTTTTGAGATCACAGGCGACGTTACTGCTTCACCTATTTTATTCGACGGAACAGGCGACCTAACAAAAGTATTTGATACTACACTAAGCAACGACTTTATTGCTGGCAAACAGTCAGTACCTAACCCGCAGCGTGATGACGAGATTATTATCAACCGTATTTCGGGCGACACAGGGTTGTATAAGATTGCTCAGCGAGACATAATCAAGAACATACCGACTAATCCGATAGGCATGTTTGTGCCGTTCGGTGGACAAACACCTCCGTCAGGATGGTTGTTGTGTGACGGAAGCATTGTTAACAAGTCTGATTATCAAGATTTGTTCGATATTATAGGTTATGCGTTCTTGGACGAAGTAGAAGTCGGCAATAGAGGCTTTACACCGTCTAACCAGTTCTTTGCTCTACCTGATCTTAGAGGAAGATTTCCACTTGGTCTTGACAGCATGGGCGGTATTGCAGCAGACAGAGTTACTGACCTAGCTGCTGATACACTAGGTAATACCGGCGGCACAGAAGTTAAAGACGTAAGTACAAGTAACTTGCCAGCACACGAACATAATTTAAGATCGTCAGGATTAAATGCCAAACAATATTTTGCAATCAGAGATGTTGAACTTGACACACAAAACGATTCACCGGAAGTAACTGATCTTAGTATTTCTACAGGTACTAGCAATGTTTCTGGCATACCAACAAGCGGTGGTATAATAGGCGGCGGTGTATCGGGTAACGGCGACTACAGAACAGTAGCTGGCGAAGAGCTTGGCGTACCTCTAGGGGTAATGAACCCTTATGTAGCTGTTAATTACATAATTTGGACCGGGGGCTTGTAATGAGTTATATTTTAAATAAGACAGATGGATCTATCTTAACAGAGCTTGTAGACGGCATCCTTGATACAGACACAACTGATATTTCACTAGTTGGTAGGAACTATACTGGCTATGGTGAGTTTATCAATGAAAACTTTATTCAGATGCTGGAAAACTTCTCTAATACCAATCCACCAGTAAGCCCACTAACAGGACAAATTTGGTACGATACGAACATCGATAAGCTAAAGGTATATGATGGCGAAGAGTTTGTTCCGGCTGCGGGTAGCTTTGTTTCTCCGGATAGACCACAGGATCCAACAACAGGTGATACATGGTATAAGTCAGACGACGATCAACTTTACTTGTACGACGGCAACGATTTCAGGCTAATAGGACCACAGTTTAATGCATTGCAAGGGCAAAGTGGCGTAATTGTTCGTACAATCCTTGACAACAATTTGAACGCGAGAACTGTACTCGAGTTAAGAGTCGGCACTTCATTGCAGGCAGTCATTTCAGCAATAGACTTCATCCCAAATAACACGCCCGGAAACATAATTCCGCAGCTAGTTACTACGCAAAACCCAACCGGCCGTATTAGAGAAGGATTTAATATAATAGATCCGGTTAACTTTGTATTCAGAGGCAGCGTTTCAACAACGGAAGCTCTTATTGCACCAGACGGCGAGCAGATCTTGCCTACACAGTTTTTACGTAACGACGAAAACGGCATCTTACTAGGCAGCCTAAGTGTAAGAAGTGCAGCAGGTATCATCTTAGGCCCTAGTCAGAACACACGATTTATCGTTTCTGATGGTTTGACAATACAGAACACGCAGGTCGACGACAACATAAACTTTGTTGTAAACAGTTCTACCAGCGGTCTAAGTTCTACACCAGCACTTACAATACGAACACAAGAACAAGCGGTTGGTATTTTCACAGGAAACCCTCAATATACACTAGATGTAAACGGTGATGCTCGCATTACAGGCGACTTACTAGTTGAAGGTGACACAGTAACCGTTCAAGTAGAAACATTACAGGTTGAAGACAAGAACATTGAGCTCGCAGTTAGTGCTACACCAACTGATTTAATAGCAGACGGTGGCGGCCTAACACTTAGAGGTGACACTGACAAGACTATTAATTGGGTTAATGCTACAGCAGCATGGACGTCAAGTGAAGACTTCGATTTAGCTAACACAAAAGAGTATCTAATCAACGGAACTCCTGTTCTTGGTGCTAATAGGTTGTATGACGGTATTACACAAGCCACTGGTCTAACACAAATAGGTACACTTACTAGCTTAACAGTTGATACAATTACGTTGGATAACTCTACAATAGGAAGGACTGGTTCAAACACCGGCTTGACAATTGCAGCTAACGGTGGCGACATCAGTGTAACCAATAGTAACATAACACAGGTTGCTAATCCTACACAACTAGACCATGCAGCAAACAAATCTTACGTCGATCAGCAGCTAAGAGTTGATCCGTTAGTGTTTGCACTTGACGTTACAGGATGGGTTCAGCCTGACATAAGAAACGAAAGAATCGAAGCGTACCTAGAACAGGTATTCCCAGCTACTACGACTATTAACGGAAAAACGGCAAACGTTATCACGTTCTACTACGAAGATCAGCTGGTTGAGAACATCGACGTTGCCGCAAACTCTAATAAAGTGTTTGAAGAAGTAGAAGTAAACGCAGCGGCTGGCGGTACTGTTACTGTACTAGAGGATATTGGTCTACCTAACAACTTAACAGGTACTTATACGCCGACCGTAACAAGAGAAACAAGAACATTCGAGATCGTAGGAGGCGCTTGGAAATTCCAGGGACCACCGCTGCCAACACCGTAACAGATAAATAATAAAAGTACACAAGGGGTTACAAAACACATGGCTTATCAGATAGATAGATACAACAGATCTCTATTAACAGTAGTCGAAGATGGAACAATTGACGAAACAACAGATTTACGTTTTATCGGTAAAAATTACGCAGGATACGGCGAAATTCATAACGAGAACTTTTTGTTCTTGCTTGAAAACTTCTCAAACGCCAATCCACCACCACGTCCACTTAGTGGCCAGCTTTGGTTTGACAGCGGTCAGAACAAGCTAAAATTTTATGACGGAACTAACTGGCGTTCAACAGGCGGCTCAGAAGTATCTGGTAACCAGCCAGTCGGATTAACCATTGGCGACTTTTGGTGGGATAGCTCAAATGACCAGCTTTATGTGTACAACGGCGCATCATTTGTTCTAGTTGGACCTCAGAACGCAGGCGTAGGTACAACACAGCTAGTAAGTCAGACTATTCTTGACACTGACAGTAACCCAAAAAATATCATTGTTGCAATTGTTAACGACGGAACTATCGACGTACCTGTTGCAGTGTTTTCATCAGACGAAGCATTTACAATTCTTAGCGATCCAGGCAACAGCTTAGACGGTTTTGACAGAATCTACGAAGGTATCACTCTAAGAGATCTTGACAACGGCGGCGTGTCGACTGAAAACAACAGTTCAGCATTTAGATTCCGTGGCACAGCAACAGATTCTAGTAGACTAGGCGGTGTTGTTGCTTCAGCGTATGTTCAAGCAGCCAACCCAACATTTACTTCACAGATCGTTGCAAACAACAACGGTATATCTATCGGCAGTGACTTTGTTCTTTCTACAAACTCAGTAGGACTAGATCCTGCTTATGGCGAAGTTAGAAATAACAGCGGCGCCGAAAACGAAATTCGTTTTGTTACAAAAGACGCTAGCAGTGCTGATGCATTTCCGTTGACACTAACCTACGAAGGGCTGTTCCCAGGAGCTAACTCAGTTTATAACCTAGGCAGCAGCAGTCTTAGGTTTAATGAGATATATGCAGATTCGTTTGTTGGCGGTTCTGCTCAGGTTGCAGATCAGCTAGACGTAGACGGTACTCCTCGTACAGCAGATACTGATGCAACACCAAACACAATAGCAGCCCGTGACGGTAATGCTGACCTCTATGCAAATGAATTTGTTGGTACAGCTACTAGCGCAAAGTTTGCTGACTTGGCAGAAAAATACACAACTGATCAAACGTATCCAACAGGCACAGTAATGGCAGTTGGTGGTCCTATGGAAACTACCGCAGCACCGCGCGGCGACCTAGTAGTTGGCGTAATTTCTGCAGAACCTGCCTTTTTAATGAATAAAGACATCGACGGTCAGGCTATTGCACTAAAAGGACGAGTTCCTGTGCGTGTTGTAGGCGAGGTTAAGAAAGGTGGCACAATTTATTCAAACGGTAACGGTGTAGGAACTGCTGATCTTTCTCCTAATATAGTTGGAATAGCGTTAGAAAGCAAGAGCTCACTCCAAGAAGCCCTAGTTGAGTGTGTGCTCAAGGTATAAATAACCTAAAACAATCAAGGATTTAATATGGCAGTTAATGTAGGCGATTTAATTACAGCCGCAGACTACAACAGTTTACAAGGCAGAGTGTCAAACGTCTTAGGTAACGGCTCTAACGAATTTGGCTACGGCCAGTCGTTAGACAGCAGTCAAACAAGTATAGGAACTATTGTTACAGCACAACGTCTTTTGAACCTTCGTGCAGATATGAACGACGTCTATACACACCAAACAGGCAACCCGATTCCACTTGATCCGATTGCTACTGGCAACGTTATTGGCGCAGACGAGTCCGAAGGAAATGTATCCAAGGGCTTTAACGACTATCTTACGCTGATGGCAACGTTGGAAAACAATAAGTTTGACATTGCGCTAACACAGCAAGCAGTTAATAACAGTATTGAATCGGACACTAGAACAAGTCAGTGGAGTTATGCTTCTATTATTACTGAGTTTACTGTTTCGTTTACCTCTGTAAACGCTCGCAGGTACTTTTTTAACTCCGGCGGACAGATAAGAGTAAGCGGTGCTGTATCTAACCTTGCTTCGGGATCACAGAGCTTTCAGCGTAACCTCGGCTGGCAAGACATGGTTGAGAACCCAGGTGTAGTATTGTATGGCATCGATTATGTCGACGTAACAAACACATCAGCGTTAAACGTTTCGTTTCCAGGTACGTTGGCTCCACCTGGTCCAGGCGGAAACCCGTTTCGCCCGGGCGATCCTGGTCCTGGCCCGGGCGATCCTGGACCAGGTGGAGCCAACGGCGAAGAAGATATCACATCAACCTACCAAACTATTTTCAGAAAGGATGCTGACGCAGGCGTTTACGAAAATAGTTACTGGACAGTCGAAGCAAGAAACGACAGCAACACAACAATTAGGTACAGAGTTACGCTTGTAGACAGCGGCCCAGAAACAGGACCAATTCAAGAACCAGTAACTGCTGATATCACTATCAACTCTGGTGCACGCCGATCGGCAGGTGCAGTTGAGATTCCATTCCCTGCTTTTGCAGTAACAAATCTTTTCGAATAATAGTTGACAAGCTCTCCTTTAGGTTATATACTATTGTAATCTAAAGGAGATCTTATGGACGAACGACTAGAAAAAGCATTAGGTTTTTCTAACTATATGGTCACGCTCAATAACCAAAAGCGTGTACTCAAAGAAAAATTCCGCGAACAAACAATCTACTATTACAAAGGCAGCCAGTTCACCGTAAGCAAAGAGCTAATGACTTTTGTAAACATGCTGGTTTACAAAGGAATGCACGAAGCAGTTCTTGTTGATGACAACGAGACTCCGACAATGGTTGACGATTTAACTGATTTCAACGACAACCTCTTTGACGTGTACTTTACTGCTACAAACACATTTCACGCAGCATACGAAGAGCTAAAGAAAAACAGGTCAGTGGAGAAACTTACTGACTATGAGTAAAGGCGTCCTAGTTTTTGCTCGCAACAACTCCCATATTGACTACGTAAAGCAAGCGTATTTTCTAGCCCAGCGAGTAAAAGAATACCTCGACCTTCCTACGGCAATTGTTACTGACAGTTTAGAATACCTTTACGACAATTTTCCAGACGCAGACAGTGTGTTTGACAAAGTGATAAAAATTGTTTGGACAGAAGAAAACCTAAACGACAGTGCAGTGATGTCAAACAGCGAAGACCATAAACTCAAGAATTTCCATGATGGCAGCATTTCAGTTAAGAAGCTAGAGTGGAAAAATGAAATGCGAACTACAGCGTACGACGCTTCGCCATACGACGAAACTCTTGTGCTGGACACTGACGTTGTAATCTGCAACGACAAGTTCTTAACGTGTTTCGCACAGCATCAAGATCTTCTTATGTACAGAAATTGTTTTGATCTCGCAGGTATTGATAGAGGCCAAGAATTTGACTTCGTGTCTGAGACAGGGGTCGACTTTTATTGGGCTACCGCTGTGTTTTTTAGAAAGACGCCGGCGAATAAGACATTTTTTGGGTTGGTACAGCATATACACGATAACTGGTTGCACTATGCCTATATTTTTCAGTTAGCGAATTCGTTGTACAGAAATGATTATGCGTTCAGCATAGCTGCTCATATCATGAACGGATACCAAAGAGGCAGTTTAGTAGCAGACATGCCAGGTACGCTTTACTATGTAACCGATAAAAGTATCCTGTGGCAAATTGAAGGCAATAGTCTGTTTCTACTTCTAGAGAAAGACAAGTACAAAGGCGAGTATGTTCCGCTGCGAACTAAAGACGCTAACGTCCATGTAATGAACAAGTTTAGTTTAAATAGGTGTATTGATGATCAATAGAGGATTTTTAATCTACGCAGAAGGTGCCGATTACGTAAAACAGGCGTACCTTTGTGCGCTGAGTATTCAGTCGGCATTTAACTCGTATCCGATTAGTGTTGTTACAAACGACACTGTGCCTGAAGAATACAAATGGGTATTTGACAAGATAATTTCTATTCCGTGGTACGAAGAAACATCATCGCGTTTTAAGACAGAGCATCGTTGGAAGTTATATCACGCCACTCCGTACGAAAATACAATTGTCTTGGACGCAGATACATTAGTGCTAGACGACTTAGCAACTTTCTGGGATTTCCTTAAAAACTACGAAGTCTACTTTCCCTGCAGAGTGTTTACATACAGAAACGAACTAGTCAACGAAGAAACCAACCCGTACCGCGGAGCGTTTAGAGACAACGAGCTTCCGAACTTCTATAACGCTGTGCACTACTTTAAAAAAGGCGAAACAGCAAAAGAGTTTTATGCGTGGGTTGAGCTTATCACTAAGAACTGGGAACTGTTCTACGGCAGCTTCTGTAAAAATCATTTCCCTAAAGAACCCAGTATGGATATTACTACAGCCATTGCTAGTCGCATTATGGACATTGACGATGACATTTCCAATAGAGGTTACTCGGATCCCCACGTCACACACATGAAGCCGGGCATCCAGAATTGGTCGTCAGATCCTAACAAGTGGCAGCAAAAAGTAGGTGCGTATCTCACAGACGATTTGAAACTAAAGATAGGCAACTATACCCAGTATGGCGTTTTCCATTATGTAGAAAACGACTTTGTAACAGACGAAATAATAAGGAAGTATGAAACATGGCTGAAACGTTGATGCATGTAGAGTTTGACCAGAACACCGGCGACGTTAAAGCAGTTGCTCCGTATCCTACAACCGACGGCAACTCTATTCCTGTTCCGCTTACAGATGTGATACCTATTCTCAAAGGCATAGAGCCTGCTAGTCGATTTCAGGTAATCTACAACCCCAAGCTAAAAGAAATGGAATTTTCTAACAAGAACGAGACTGCACTGCGATCGGATTCTATTACTGATCACATTTTTGAGATTCCTACATACGAGCAAGACGATCCCGACTTTATCGTTTATCAAGACCAAGTCAATACTTGTTGGAAGTTCTTTCTTAGCAAGCGTTTGCAGCAGAGTTTAAAAGAAAGCAACGTTGTTCTTTACCAAGAGATGATGTTTAGCGTAACAGCAAAAGGTGACCCCAACGTGCTGTACAAAACTCTTTTTGTTAACCTCAGAGAGATAATGGTCAATAACTATGTAGTGTTACCATTTACGATGCAGTTTGAGTGGGAAAACGTAGATGTCAGCGTGTACACCCCGAGAAAGTTTGATACGTATCAGTTTGTTAGGAGATTAAATGAGCAATAAGATTAGAGTAGTAGACCAAGACATCATATTTTTAAGCTATGATGAGCCCAATGCAGAAAAGAACTATGCGGATCTATGCTCTAAGATACCATGGGCAAAGCGTGTACACGGTGTCAAAGGCAGCGATGCAGCCCATAAAGCCTGTGCAGCTCTAAGCGAAACTGAATACTTTGTAACAGTAGATGCTGACAACATCATCTCTCCTGAATTCTTGAACATTGAAATTGACCTAGGCGAACTAGGATTAACTGCAAGTCACGTGTTTAGTTGGTGCGGCAAGGTGCATGTTAACAGCTTAATGTATGGCAACGGCGGACTTAAAATGTGGACGCGAGAATTTGTCAACAACATGCGAACACACGAAAACTCCGACGGCGAAGATCATCGCAGTGTAGTAGAATTCTGCTTCGACAATCGTTACTACCAGTTTAACGACAACTACAGCACGAGCTACACAAATGCCACACCGTTTCAAGCATGGCGAGCAGGGTTCCGTGAAGGCGTAAAGATGAGTTTAGATCAAGGAGTAAAAGTACAAGACATACGTTCTGTGTGGTGGCAAAATTATGACAGGCTGCTGATTTGGTGTAACCTAGGCGCCGACGTCGAAAACGGCATCTGGAGCATCCTGGGTGCTCGCGAAGGATGCTGGCTGACTAACTGTTCCGACTGGGACTATTCTCAAGTGCGTGACTTTGAGTACCTAACCAATTACTGGGAAAGCAAGACTAATATCAAAGACGAAGACGACGCTACCGACGAAGCAGCTTACTTTGGAAGAGAGTTGCGTGAAAAGTTAGGAATCGAAGTAGCAGACATGGATGCAAACTCATCAAAGTTTTTTAAACAGGTGTACGCTAACTCACCAAGAATTCTCAAGAGGACATAATGAACGACGAATTAGAAAATATTAAGAACATAATTCCTACTACCAATGCAGAAATTAGTCCGACGTTCTGCATGGCCAAGTGGCATCATACTACTATCTACCTGCAGACCGGCGAGACTCATAGTTGCTACCATCCAGCACCTCATAAAATTCCGCTTGAAGAGATTATAGACAATCCGAGTGCGCTACACAACACCAAGCAGAAAAAAGCCGAGCGCAAAGAAATGATGTGCGGTAACAAGCCGGGCGGCTGTAACTACTGCTGGAACATTGAAGCAATGGGCGAAGAGTATGTGAGTGATAGGCATATAAAAACGGCGTCTATCTATACGCCCGAACGTCTAGAAGAAATCAAACAAGGCGGCGCCGAATACAACGTTAACCCAGAGTACATTGAGATTTCGTTTGCCAACGAATGCAACTTCAAATGCGGCTACTGCCATCCTAAAGCTAGCAGCAGATATTGGCAAGAGATTAAGAAACACGGTCCCTACGATATGTCTACCGATCACAGGCAAGATATTGACTGGTTCAAAGTGTTCCATCGTGAAGACGAGAATCCGTATGTGAAGGCATGGTGGGCATGGTGGCCTGAAGTGTCCAAAACCCTAAACATTTTGCGTATAACAGGGGGTGAGCCACTTATGCACAAAAGCACATGGGAACTGTTTGAACGTCTTGACAAGGATCCTAAGCCTCACATGCAGTTAGAGATAAACTCTAACCTGGGTGTAAAGCCTGCTCTTGTTAAGAAGATGACGGATACGCTCAAGCGTCTTAAAGACGAAGACAAAATCCGCAGCTTTAAGCTATACACCTCTATCGACACATGGACAGACAGAGCAGAATATACACGAACAGGTCTTGACATAGACCTATGGGAACAGAACCTAGACTATTTTCTAAGAAACACAGGATGGCCGGTGACGTTCATGATTACGTTTAACCTGTTTTCGGTAACAAGTTTTGATACACTACTTGAGAAGATATTGGAATGGCGAGAGAAGTACAACGATGATTCTAATTCTACTCAATGGCAGAGAATCAGATTTGACACACCGCACCTTAAAGAGCCAACGATATACGACATGAACATTCTGCCCAAAGCAGAGTTTATGCCGTTTATGAATACTCATCTTGATTTCTTTAAGCAGAATCTAGATGACTCAGATAGAACGAAGTTCACGTCACTAGAATATGAGAAGTTTAAGCGTGTTGTTGATTATATGGAATCAACTTATTATGACAACGTTGCGTTGAAGACAGCTCGTATTAATTTTTACAATTGGTTCAATGAACACGACCGTCGTCGTGGAACTAACCTAGTGCACACGTTTCCTGAACTACAGAACTTTTATGAACTGTGCGAAGACCTAACTCATTCTGCAAGAGTTTTGTAAAAGTTATAGAGCTTGGTCTTTGTATAGCGAGACTCTACTAGTACGTTGTAGTTGTACATTAGAGTTTCGCTGTACTTAAATCTCCATTCTATTTGTTCTTCTCTAGTCATTGACCTAAGCATATCACAGGTATCTTCGATAGTCTTTAGCAACATTTTGTATCGCTTTCTTGGGTCTATTTCGTTGTCGAATGACAAGTCAAAGTATTCGTCAAGCGGCTGATAACCTAACGTTTCTAGTTGCCTATTACAACCAGCCTGCCCCCAGATTAAAAACGGCTGACACAGCATCAAAGGTCTGAACGTTTTTTCACTGTAGAAGAGTGCAGTTCCTTGATGGTTGTTTACATGAGTCTCGTTAACGATATGAAATACAGTCTGTGCGTATAGATCAGAGTAGTCTGTGTGAACAGCCCAGTTAGTTCGAAAGTCTGATCTGTCAATAGTTAGAGGTAAGCACTTCTGCCATTCGGCAGTTTGTTCTTTAGTTACGCCCATTGGGCCTACCAAATGGTTTAGAGCATACAGATCGCCGTCAGATAGTACGTCGTGACTTACTAGTCCTTCGTCCTTTATTTTACTTGTAGTTAGAAAGTAAGTAGACATCGTGCGATAAGGTCTATTCACTCTGCTTAGACTGCTAAAGAATTTTCCGGTATACATCTCTTCGACTTGGTTCTTGATAATCTTTAACTGAGACTGTTTTGGCCTAGTTGAAACGTCTGCAATAGGAGGTAATACTGCGTTTTCAAACGCAGGAAAGGGGAACACATGAATTGGCACTGTGTTCTTTGTAGCACAGTACCTTTTAATGTTCTCTTCGTCTTTTAAGTTGCTACTGAGATAGATTACCATTTTCGGGTCTATGTTGTATTCTTTGCAGTTGTGATAAACCGCGTCGAAGAAAGGGAATTCGAAAAACGGGCTATATCCTTCGTTGCTTGCATCAAAGATAAAGTAGCATTTGCCTTTTCTTATTTTATTAAGCATCTTAGGTTTAATGTATTTGAAAATGTCAGTAGTATGCGTCCACTTGCCATAGTCCATCAACACATATACAAACTCTTTATTCTGTAGAAAACTAAGTTCATTTTCTGTATGATAGAACATGTGATCGAAAACTAAATTATGATAGGTGAGATAGTTAGAGAAATCTATCTCTCTCATAAAAGGATTACTGAATATTGCGCTTGTTCTGAATTTCATTGCTGTCCTTGAAACACTGACATCATTGTTAGGTTAGGGTAGTTCCTCCAAGACCACATTTCTGGACTAGTTCGTTTTGCTTCGTCGAGCATGTCTAGTCCTAGTTGTGCTGTTTCAGGAGTCATGTAGTAGTGATAGCCGATTGTTGATATATCTTGCGTAGCCCAAGGTAATCCTGGCATTCTACCGTCGTAGCTCATTTTCTTTAGTTCCAAGTAGTCGCTGTAGTTGTCACAGAGTATTGCGCCTCCTCTGCCTAACTTGAGATGCTTCTTGTATTGGAAGCTCAGGCACATAAAGGTACTAGAAATGTAACCTCTCTGCTTCCAAAATACAGCAGCGTCTATGATGTTTGGACTAAGAAAATAATAGTCAGCCCATTCAACGTTTTTCCAATCCCAATCTATGCCCAGCTTCTCAGCAGTAAACGGCACGGAAATATAAGTGTGCGAAGGGATTGACAAGAACTCAGTTTGAGTGTATCGTATTGATAGTTCTATAGCGTGTGTGCAGCTATCAGTGGCCACAGCATAAGGTGCACCAAAATATTCTGCTATCTGTTTTTCGAAATCAGCGACTGTACTAAACAAGGTAACTCCTTTATTTGCGTACATTATTTAGTCAGAACGTTAAATAGCAGATACAAAAACGTATAACTACAGTAAATTGAGGTAGATATGAAAGAGCAGTTTGGAATTATCGGATACGGTATCGTTGGCACTGCAACTAATTTGTCAATCTGTGATGGTGCTGCGGTTGTGCACGACATCGCTCTTGATACAAAGTTTGAAGATCTAAAAGACTGCACAGTAGTTTTTATCTGTATTCCTACAGAACACAAGTCAGACATTAACAAAGTGTTTGAACTATCAAGAAAAATTAAAGAACAGAACGGCGATTGTAGAATAGTTATCCGCAGCACACTACCTGTGGGTACTTCTGCTCGTATACAAATTGAAATCGGAAGGAAGATAATTTACCTGCCAGAGTTTCTACGCGAAAGACATTGGTCGGAAGACTGCAAGCATCGTCCACTGGTAGTGGGTACACAGTTGTTTGACGTTCCTGCGTTTTTAAAAGAACAAGGATTCTATGCGTGTAGCCTTGAAGAAGCAGAAACACTGAAGATGTTCAACAACAACTTGTCAGCTCTTAAAACAGTGTTTGCAAACCACTTCTACGACTTATGCAATAAGATAGGGGCCGACTACAACACAGTTCTGCAGATGCATGAACTAACAAAACATGATCAAAGCTATCTCAAAGTAAACCAAAATCTAAGAGGGTTTGGAGGCAAGTGCCTGCCTAAGGATTTAGACTTTATCATTAACACGTTTGATACTGCTGACCTAGATCAAATGTTGTTTACAGCGATGAAGGAAGACAACAGTCAATGGCCAACGACCGTAAGAAAATCTTAGTTACAGGATCTAGTGGACTAATCGGCAGACCACTCTACGAGCGATTAGTGGCCGAAGGTCATGAAGTAGTAGGAGTTGACAACAACTCACGCTTTCCTGAGCGCGTTCCTCCCTACGCAACTAATGAACTTGGTCTTGTTGAGTACCTCTCCTTAGCTAAAAACGACTTTGATGTAATCTATCACATGGCAGCTATCAACGGCACTAGTAACTTCTACAGCCGTCCAAACGAAGTTGCCCAAAATAACATTGCTTGTGATATGGCGCTGATACAGTTTGCGCTACAAAATTGTGCTACGAAGCTTGTGTACGCTAGTAGCAGCGAATTAGTAGCGGGCACTGGCACAATTCCCTCGCCAGAAGAGAGCACAGTTACAATAGAGGATATACACAACCCGCGTTGGAGTTACAGACTGCCAAAGATTGTTGCAGAAAATTACCTTGTGAATAGCAGTATAGATTACGTGATAGTTAGATACTTCAACGTTTATAGTGAACTGTCAGGAGCAGGTCATTTTGTGCGCGACGTAGCTGACAAGGTAAAAGACAAACGGTTTGAAGTCGACAGTCCTTATGAGACTAGATCGTTCTGTTATGTTGATGATGCGATAGATGCAACAATTCGACTAGCAGACACACAGAGTAAACAGATTTTTAACGTTGGTAGTGATGAAGAGTTGCGGGTGATAGACGCAGCAAACGTTATTGCAACAGCACTAGGAGAAAGTTCAGTAAACTGGGTAACACACTCAAGCAAACCAGGCAGCTCAAAAAGACGATGTCCTGATCTTACTAAAACAAAAACAGTATTAAAAAACTTCAGCCCTCGCACGTTTGGCGAGGTAATAGAGGAGATAAAAGATAAACTATGATGACGGGTCGTATACCGATAGAATGTGATTTGTCAGAATTTCACAACCTTGATTACAAAGCAGCTACAATTGACGAGATTTATTTGTCTAAGTTTATTGAAGCAGGGCATAACTACGAACAGATACAATTGTTTAACTACTTTGAACCCAACCCTATGCCAAAGGTAGTTGAGGAAATAAAAAGTCATTTTTCGTACTTGAAACACCTAACCGCAGCAGTAAATTTTGTTCCGCCTGGCAATTATCTACCTCTTCACGCCGACTTATATCAGAGGTGGCGCGAAGTATTCCAAGTCTCAGACGTAAACAGCGTTCATCGATACATAGTTATGTTAGGTAAGAGCAGTCCAGGACAGATTTTACAAGTAGGTAATAGGTGCTACTCGACTTGGGAAGCAGGAGACTACTTTGGTTGGACAGGCAGTAAAGAACATGCAATTTATAATTTTAGTTTAGGATACAGATATGCTATTCAGCTTACGGGATGTCATGGAAAATAAAGTACAAAAATGGAGAATATGGGATCAAGGCGCTAAAACTCTAGAAGACCTCTTAAGTTCAGTAAACCCTGACGAAAGGGCTATTTTGTTCTGTCCAGAGGAGTTTGAGATAGCATGGGACTATGACTATAGTAAGCTAGACTTTTTAAACTCGTGCGAAATAATTTTCGGTGCATATCGAAAGAACGAATATGGAAGTCGTTCGAAGTTGTTTGAGACAAAGAAACTAAGAATAACACTTTGGCCAGATTACTTTCTGTACCACGCATTTCTCAACGGTGACCTAACTAAAACCAAAGAAACTAAGGCGCCTACAAAGTTGTTTACGTGCATGAACAATCGTCCTAGATCGCACAGATTAATGATGATGGATATGTTGGCAAAACACGAACTACTGAGCGATAACTATTATAGTTGGTGCCAAAAAACACCTCGAGACAATTACAAACTCAAACACTGGAACGGTGCTAGAAAAAAATTAGATGGTAAGTTCTCAGGATGGAAGCAGCACATATTTCCAGACCAAATGTACGATTCTGTAATTGACATGGTCACAGAAAGCACAACAGAGTTTCCCTTTATTACTGAAAAAACATTCAACGCTGTACTGTTTAAGAAACCGTTTATTATTTACGGTTATCCTGGTATACATGAAAAGATGAGACAGATGGGGTTTAAACTTCCTTCTGACGTTATTGATTATAGCTTTGACAAGGAACCTGACGACTTAAAAAGAGCAGAGCAAATTGCGTTAGAACTTAAAAGGTTGTCGACACTAGATTTTAATTGGTTGAACGAACAGATGCAACCGTCGGTGACCTACAATTATATTCTAGCTTACAGTAAGCTAAAAGAAATGAAAGGCATACCACAGTCAATAAAAGAAGACACGTATTACAGTAAAATTTTAGAGGATATCAAATGCAAGTTGGATTCATAGGTGTAGGAAAACTAGGCATGCCATGTGCAGAAGCAATGGCAGCCAAAGGACACACAGTAACAGGGTACGATGTTGCTGAGGTTAGTAGCGAAACAGTTGGCATTGCTTCCACTATTAGTGAGTGTGTCGTAGGCAAGGACATTGTGTTCATAGCAGTGCCAACTCCTCACGACCCTGCGTATGACGGTAGTACTCCGTCCTCACATTTGCCTCCCAAGGACTTCAGTTATGACATAGTCAAGAACGTTCTTGCGGAAGCAAATGAGCACATGAATAAGAACCAGCTTCTTGTTCTAATCTCGACGGTGTTACCAGGTACTACTAGACGAGAGTTTGTAGAACTTACTGGTAACACACGTTTTGTATACAACCCTTATCTTATTGCCATGGGCTCAGTATCTTGGGATATGGTTAATCCAGAGATGATAATGGTCGGCACTGAAGACGGCGAAGCTAACGGTGATGCCAAACAGCTAGTCGACTTCTACAAAACAGTAATGGACAACGAGCCGAGATATGTTATAGGCACCTGGGACGAATGCGAGTGCATCAAAGTATTCTACAACACATTTATTTCGACTAAGATCGGCCTAGTAAACATGATTCAGGACGTAGCAGAAAAGCAGGGCAACATAAATGTAGATGTAGTCACAAAAGCACTAGCAGAATCTACTATGCGCATCATGAGCCCGCAGTACATGACAGCAGGCATGGGCGATGGCGGCGGCTGTCATCCTCGTGATAATATTGCGCTGAGATATCTTGCAGAAAAGTTAGATCTAGGTTACGACTTGTTTGACGCAGTGATGTCGTCAAGAGAAGTGCAAGCTAAAAACCTTGCTACAAGGCTTGTTGATCTTGCTGAAAAGAACAATATGCCAATCTATATACATGGGAAAGCATACAAGCCCAAGGTTCCTTATATAGACGGTAGCTACAGTTTGTTGGTAGGGCACTACTGCCAAGAACAAGGATACTCGCCAATCTACATTGATCCTTACACCGGTGATGACTATCAGCCAGAACGGTCAGGTGTATTTTTAATGGCGCACTCAGCAGACATCACCTATAAATACACAGGAAAGCAATCAGAAGATGAATTGTACTGCTCGATACCACCTTTTAGTATTATAGTTGATCCGTGGAGAAAGATGGTGTCGAGTGTAAGCGAAGTAGTTTACTACGGAGATACGCGATAGTATGGCAATGGCTGAACAGATGCAGCTTCCTCAGCTGCCAGAGTACTTAAAACAACAACTTATAGACTTTTGTCATGAAAGATATGAGTTATACAAGAAGAATTTTTGGCCATCAGATGATCCCTGGCAGCTATCAGGAATCGGCTACACAGTTTTTCCAAAGCCGCTGTTCAAGCTAGTTTGGGAGTTCTGTGAAGACACCTGGCAGCTATCAGGTAATAGATACTACTCTTTACAGATTGTTACGCCTGGCCGGTTTCTATCTCCGCACATTGATGACCCAGTGAATGGATCGTTTTATAGACTAAGTAATAGTAAGAAGAAGACTTATTGTAGTCTTAATTATTTGTTGTCAACAGGCGGCGAATATGTAACAACTTCGTGGTGGCGGTTTAAAGATGAATATAAACATCATTTACTAAAACAAGGCCGCCCGGACTCTCAAAAGACGCTGTCGCTGGATAAGATAGAGCGTATAGAACGGCATGTACTTAATAAAGATAGATGGTACAATATGCAACTCGATGAAATACATAGTGTAGAGAATGTGCAGACTTTAAGAACAGCATTAATTGTGAGGTACAACAATGAATGACAGCGACAACTATTTGAGAAACCTGTCTTTTCCGCGAGACAATCACCAGATGATTACAGAGTACGACCTTCCTCCGTTGCCGCCGCAGCTTAAACATCATCTTCTCGAACATGCAAAAAGACTTTATTACAATATTGATAATGCAGCAACATTGCATCAGACGTATGATTTAGATGATACTGAAGAAACAGCTAGTGTTTCTTATTTTGCATTAAACAGTGCCGAATTAATGAAATACGTAGCTATGTTTTTAAATTCAGTGCCAGCCTTGTCTAAGTTTCGTTACTTCTTTCTACATACTATTCATGACGGCACACAGTTTGATTTGCACTTTGATCACTGTGATTCAGAAATTTTTAGACTGCACTATGTATTAGATACCGGAGGTGATGATGTAATAACTCACTACTGGAAAGTTAAAGAAGAGTATCAGGGTAGATATTTCTATCCAGTAAGAACGTTGCCCGAGTATATGTTTGATAAGGTACAAACGCTAAAACTCCAAGAAGATCATTGGTACCATCTGCCAATGACCAAAGTTCACAGTGTTGATAACATAGAGTCTCCTAGAATTGTGTTAATAGTTAGGTTTTGGAAGGAGCAAGACTTTAAAGGAAAGCCAATTGCTTTGTAAAAAACTGGATATACCGAAACTGTCTAAGGAACTTGCACAAGAACTGATTAGTTTTGCTGAAAACAAGTTTTATAATGAGAGCAACGACTTCAGTGAGTCTTACAGCGATAAAGACAACAATGGTGCAGTTGTGTCTTTCTTTATGATGCCAGATAGTCTACACAAGAAAGTAGAAGACGCTATCGGCGATCATCCTTTGCTGTCGAATTACCGTCGTTTTTATGTACAGCTAGTTTACGGTGGCAATGAAGTACCGTTGCATACAGACGAGTATTCTCAACGTCGTGTGGGTGTTAATTATCTTCTCAAAGACGGAGGTAATGTAAAAACAACTTGGTGGGAACCAAAAGAGCACTACAAAGATATGGATATTCCTTGTAGTACTCTATTGGACAAAGAGTTGTTTAAACCAATTGAAACTTATACTATGGAAGAAAACAATTGGTATAGGATGACTTTTGATCATCCTCATAACGCAGAAAATATTGAATCGCTGCGGCTTAGTCTTGCTGTTCTGTTTTATGACCTAGGGGATCCGCAGAGGAACTTGTCAGACGACGAGCACTAGTGCCTACGTACACACCTGGTTCAGGTATGTCCTTTCTTACGTTAGTAAATGCTCCTACGACTACATTGTCGCATATAGTAAGGCTGTTGAGAACAGACGATCTAAAATTAAACAAGCAATTGTTTCCGATCACTGTCTTACCGGCAATCATTGTACCAGGGTGAAGTATGCAATTGCTGCCCAGTGTTGTGTTGTGTGCAACCAAACAATACGCATCGATCATACAGTGATCACCTATTACTGCACCGTGCATAATTGTGTTGAAACTAAAAATAGCTGTGCCCTTGCCAATCTTTGCACCAGGGTGTACTTCGCAGTTCTCATTGATATAACTCATACATTCTAGATCTAATTCGTCTAGCACTTTTATAATCTCAGCACGTTCTTGCAGATCTAAACAAACGCCAACGAAGTATTGATATTTGTCTTTGTTCTCGAGTGCAAAAAACTCTTCAGGTTCGATCACAACTACCTCGCCAGGTATTAGAGTTACAGCTACTTCCACAATGTCTTGAGTGAATTGCGCATTCTTGTAACCAATAATTCGTGCATCTTTATTTTCGTTAACTACTTTCATTATAACCTCTTTTCTTCTTTGTGCAGCCTATCATATTCTATGATAAGATCTCTATTGTGTTCTAATATAGGTTTCATTTCTTGATGCAGTTCAGTTAGTTCTTCAAGTGACTTAGCTCCTATCCAGTCTATTAGTTTGAATATTTGTTTCATGCGTTCGTATGGACATTCTATAGTGTCGTAACCTTCGTCCCAAAAGTCAGAAAAGGTCTTGAACCCGTAAGACCGCAACAATTCTAAGTGTCGAGGCCCTGCCACACAAATAAAAGGACGTTCGTTCATAAACGGCCACACCGACTTCTCTGTAACTGAAGCAAACGGTTGTGCGTACTTAGTTTCTGTAATAATCGAGACAAATGCTTCTCTGCAAAAGTCCGCAGGATTAGATTCGTGTGGGTGCACAATATATTTTAAAGAACCGATTGGCAAGGGCGTGTCTATTCTAATATCCATGTTAATTGGGGTTAGTTCTTTTAATCGCTCAGCGCCTTTTTCGATAGCAGGCCAGTACTCGTTAAATTTCTCATGCGTGTGATAAAGCGACTCTTTTAGTAGCTCGGACGAACTGGGCCGCACCCAGGATATATTCATGTCGTCAAACGAATATTGGTTTATTAGGTAACTGGCCATAATATGACGATGAGCAGCGTATCGCCAGTTGCCACACCAGAACTTTTTAGTGAGCTCGACGTTGTTGTCGTCGGGGTTATACCCTTCTGGTACTGTATAGTTTCTACCTATTACACCGTACTGGGTTCTTAAGCATTTGTAAACGTCTTTGAAGTAGGGGTCGGTGTTTGTTTCAATACAGTGAACGGTGATGTTATCAAGCCCGTTTGCGTTTGCAAACTTTTCTATACTGTCTAGTTCAAATGCTCGATATTGTATGTCTCTAGAGAGGCTGTCTGAACTAATAACCTTGCCGCTGCCGGAGATCGGAATCCAGTTCCAGTATTTGAACACCTTGTTAAACTCGTATGCAGTGCCGGATTCTGGCTGTTCACCCAAATGGTCTTCTACGCAGTACAAGGTCAATGGCTCCCAAAGGTAAATGTGCAGGCCTTTTTTGTTTAGCTTCCTGATCCACTTCTTGTCGTCTATAAGATTAGCGTCGTCAAAGTAAGGTATCTCGCCAACCCTTGGGTAGAGCACAACATTACGACTTTCGCGTTCTAAGAACTTCCAATAAGGATTGTTCTTCTTAAACCTACCCCACGAAAACCATGTGTTCTCCGCCGGAATTGCTTCTATGTTAGGTCCTAGGTAGCAATTACAGTACAGCTTTCCGTAGAAGTATAGTTCTTTTCTCATACCGTATTTATAGTAGTAGTTAACTCCAACAAATAAATACTGACACAAAGAGGTAGCAATGTACGACATCGTTTATATTGGCACCAATTCAGAAGATTGGCAAAAATTAAAATCAAGATTCCCTACAGCAAAACGAGTAGACACGTTTGCTCGAGCTCGCGAACTAGTGTTTACGAAAATGTTCTGGATAGTGTGGGACGATCTAGTTGTGCGAAACTCCTTCGACTTTTCCTACCAGCCGGACGAGTGGAGCATGGATTACATTCACGTTTTTAAGAACAGCGACGGCGAAAACGGGATAGTTCTGTGCCCTAAGAAATCAACTGTTAGTCAAAACGAAATCAACTATAGATTTTTCTTAAACAAAAAGGACATCGACATAGTAGCTAGTGACACTCGCTTGTACGACAGTTTCAACATCACAACCTACGACGACTACCTAGCAGCTTTTGACAACACTACAACGTCTATGTTTTGGGGTGTTCCTGCTGATGTTACAGTAAGTGACAGTTTTGATTTTACTTTTAAGCCGTTGCGTAACGATGAGCAGTATACACACTGTTTTCTCAACAGCGACGAGTACAACGGCATAGTTCTTTTCAACACGCAAAGGAAAGTCAGCAGGAACGAGTTCAATTATCACGCCTATCTGAACAACAAGAAGGTTGACGTTGTTGCATCACATCCTTGCGGGTTCGACGTGGTGTTCATTTCTTATAACGAGCCCAACGCAAACAAGAACTATCGCAATCTCTTAAAAGTTGCGCCTAGAGCAAAAAGAGTACACGGAATTAAAGGAATACACCAAGCACACATCGAAGCAGCCCGCCAAGCTACTACTGACATGTTCTGGGTAGTAGACGGCGATGCAGAAATTTTAGACGGGTTTGACTTTGAATTCAAAGTGCCGCGGTGCGAAAGAGACTGTGTACACGTATGGCGTAGCAAAAATCCTGTAAATGACTTGACTTATGGTTACGGAGGTGTTAAACTATTACCCTCAGAGCTAACAAAATGCGTAGACGTGGAGTCAGCAGATATGACAACTAGTATCAGCAACAAGTTTGTGGCGATGACGGAGGTGTCAAATGTAACAGCTTTCGATACAGACCCGTTTTCAACTTGGCGCAGTGCATTTAGAGAATGTGCAAAATTAGCCAGCAACGTGATAAGAGGACAAATAGATGACGAAACAAATGCAAGACTTGATCGATGGTGCAATTCCAGTGGAGAAGCAAGTTTATATGGAGCATTTGCTCGACGTGGCGCTTGCGCGGGCCGTGAATTTGGGCTTTCTTCTGAGTCTAGCGTTCAGTTGGGCAAGATAAACGACTATGACTGGCTGTACGAAAAGTTCCAGGAGGACTCAAGTGCAGCTAGTTAAGAGCATTAGAACACTTCATTTAGAGCTAACAGACAAGTGTCAAGCACAATGTCCTATGTGTGCTCGCAACTATCACGGTGGAGCAACTAGACCTTTTATACGCAACGGGGATATCTCTCTTGACGTGTTTCAAGCCTGGTTCCCACCTGAGTTCTTATCACAGCTAAACAATGTCTATAGTTGTGGAAATTACGGCGACCCTGCATTCGCTCGTGATTGTCTAGAAATATTTGAATACATTAGAGAATGTAATCCAACGGCGCGTTTGGCTATACATACCAACGGCGGCATGCGCTCGCCTGACTGGTGGGCTAGACTAGCTGGTATTATAGGATCTGTATCTAATAGTGAGGTTGTGTTTGCGGTAGACGGGTTCTCAGGTAAACACGAACTTTATCGCCGTAACACTAAATTTGAGAAAGTAATAGAAAACCTAGAAGCATATATTCAAGCAGGTGGCGTGGCTAAAGTTGATAGTCTTGTATTTGCGCACAACGAACATGAAACTAAAGAGCTCGAAGAGTACTTACTAGGCATCGGTGTAGCCAACGTCAGTTTTGTAAGCACCAAGCGTTTCTATGAGATGAAAGAGTTTGAAGTACAGAACGTACAAGGTGAGGTTGAATACGCAATTAAACCAGCACAGTTACCTGAGTTCAAGCAAACTCCTAACAAGTCGCTCGAAGGACTCCTAAACAAAGAATTTAGAGCTTCTGTAGTATCACAAAGTACCATTAAACCTCAGTGTGAAACAGAGAACGGAATTTACGTAGACCCTTATGGTAACGTTTTTCCTTGCTGCTGGATTGGAGGAGATTATTTAGAGCAACCTGTAAAGGAAACTCTGCCTATTCACAAACTAAGAAACATAGCAGTACAACGTTCAAAAGACATGCTCGAAGACATTGGCATTCCTAATTGTAATGAAGGAGTCTTACATACAGACGAAGCACTATGGCGGAAGATAGAAACTCATTGGCAAGGCCCAGATAAATGTTTAACGTGTGCAAGACAGTGCTCAACAATGGTTTATGGAAACCCCACAAAGAAATGACCAGTTACCAAGATATCCCCTTCCAAGACATTACAAGTTTTGGTCAACAGAC